>OASQ01000169.1_pt1 | contig 36441 bp, 28 predicted proteins | sample 1475771 | NCBI WGS metagenome assembly OASQ01 (sample SAMEA2579910, study PRJEB22360) | human gut metagenome | reverse complement strand
CTTCGTTAAACGGGCGCTGGGGTGTCACCCTTACACCAACATTTTCGACGCGATCGACCCTACTAAAAGGAGGCCGTATATGAAGACTGTATATCCCTTTTGCCTCCATATACACAAGAAGCGCCCCTCGGGGCGCTTCTGAGAGGCTCCCCCCTAGGATGGACCCCAGGGGGAGCCTATGGACCTCAAAGGCCGCTGCGAACCGTTCGCAGTCGGGCCGTCGAAGGCCTCGTTACTTAAGCTCAGGCCAGAAATCCTTGTTGGCCTCGATCATGTCGTCGAGAATCTCCTTGGCGACCGTCATGGACGGCACGGTCTTGTTGAGCGTGAACGCCTTGAGCGCCTTCTCATACGAACCCTCGATGCACGCCTCGACCACGAGCTTCTCGGAGTTGAGCTGCTGCATCATGAGGCCCTGCTGGAACAGCGGGATGTTGTCGCGCGAGATGACCTCGGGGCCGTTCTTGCCGATGTAGGCGGGCAGCTCCACCATCGCGTCGTACGGCATGTTCGGGATCGCGCCGCGGTTCTGGCAAATGACCAGGAAGCGAGCGAAGGCGTCACGCTTCGAGCGATATTGAGCACCAACGCGGGCGCTAGCGCAGGTGTCGCCCGCGATACTTAGGAGAATCAGCATCGGAATCGGGGGAAGCCGAGGAGGCTGAAGCAGAGGAGGCGAAGGGAGCCGCAGGCCTGGAGGCTCCCACGGTCCACCCGTTTCCGCCATCGCCACCAGCCGCGTCGGCGTCCAGCGTCACCGCGGCGGCAACGGCAGCACGCTGCGCCGCGCGCCGCTTCTTGCGCACGTGCCCGGCCACAACGAGACCCACAACAATCGCCAGCAGCGCGCCCAGAACGCCCAGCGCCACCGCGGTGGTGTTAATGCCCTGTGCCTCCTCGGGCACGGGGACCTCATCCGGAATGCTTGCACGCACACCCGATACCAGCAGGCGGTGCGAGTTCACGCCGTAGGGCGTGCAGGTCATGAGCGTCACGCGGTCCTCGCCGGCGGTCACGCGCAACTTGGAATCGTCGTCGGGCTCGATCACGTCTATGCGGTCGATCTTGTAGCCCAGTTCTTCGCCCATCACCTCGATGTAGAACGAGTCGCCCACCTGAAGCTCATCCAAGCGCGTGAACAGGAGCGAACCCGGCACGCCACGGTGACCGGTGAGCACGGCATGCGTGCTCTCGCCGCCCACGGGCAGCGACGTTCCGTACAGGTGGCCGGCACCCGCGGCGAGCACCTCGTTGGAGGTGCCATGGTACACGGGCAGGTTCACGTCGATCTTGGGGATACGCACCGAGCACATAAGGCCCGATCCCGCGTCGAGCAGGCCCTGGTACGTGATGTCTTGCGAGGCGATGGAGTCCTTGGCACCTGTTGCGGTGGAGGCGCCGGAGGTACTACCGAACGGGTCCACAACCTCGCCGATGACGTCCTGACCGCCGGCGGCCAACTGCTCGTTGTAGGCGCGCGCGGCTGCAAGGGCCTCCTCTGCCTGAGGGTAGGGCCAGCCATCCACGGTGTTTTGGGCCGCGGTAACTGCGGCCGTCTGCTCGGCCTGGGACATGGCGCGCAGGACGAGAGGCGTGGCCACGATAACAAAGCCGGCGGCAAAGCACAGAAGGGAAAGCAGGCGCAGGACGAGGGGCGGTTTACGTCGGCTGGGGGAAGCCGGGTTCGAACCGCCGCTCGGCGTGCGCATCGTCGATACGGGCTTGATTGCCTCCATGTGGTTCACCTCCGGGGGTGTGGGTGCGAGGGCACGGTCAAAGCACCGACCCCGCCGCGTGTCCAAGCGCGACGGGGTGCGGCGAAAGGGAATATGAGAACGCGGCGCGCAGGCGCTGATAGGAGACGACGATCGCCCGCTCGCCGCGTCATCAAGCTAGGGAATTAAGCGCGCATACGTGCACTCAGGGCGAAGGCGGCGCCAGCAGCCATGAGCAGCACGCCCACGGTGACGAAAACCTTGATGCCCAAGTCACCGGTCAAGGGCAGCTCGGTGAGGTTCTTGGCGTTCTTAACCGTAGCCTGGCCATCGCTGGTCCCAACGGAGATACGATCATCGCCGGTTTTCTTGCTGTAAGACACGGTTGCCGTTTCAGGCGTCCCAGAGAAGGTAGCACCAATAGTGAAGGTAAAGTCAGGCAGGCCAATGTTGGTATAACCGGTCGGAGCCTTGATCTCGTAGACGTGGTAGGTGCCAGCAGGCAGACCGGACATGGCGATCTTGCCGTTACCATCGGTGGTGAACACACCATCGGCTGCATCGGCATTGGGCTTGTCAGTAGTGAGATTCTTCCAGACCTTGGTCTCGGTGTCTTGGGTCATGAACGTCTCGGTGCTACCGTTCACGCGGGCAATCGCGAACTTAGCACCAGAAAGCTCTTTTTTGCCAGCCATGTCGGTCTTCAGGATACCGAACTTGTAGGTGTAGACACGAACCTCGGGACCGGGAATCCTGGTGAACTTGTTATCAGGCGTGTGGGAGTACTCGAGCTCGACAGAGTTGGGGTTGCCCACGGAAGCGATGGTCGCGTCCTTGTTGACGGTAGCCTCGAACTCAACGGTCACAGTTGCGCCCTCGAGAATGCCATCGGTAGAGGAGGTAGAGCCAGCTGCCTTGTTAACGTAGTTGGCCAGGTCGATGGTGGTCACCTTACCGCCAGCATACTCGGCGTTGTAGCCTTTCTGATCCTCGGTAAGGGCATAGAAGTCAGAAGAAACGACATAGTCTTTATCGGTCAGGGTAACTGTATCAGTACCCTTGGTGAGTTTAACGGACTTCACAGAGCTCACGTCAACCGTCAAACCCTTGGATGCGGTATCGATAAGCTTAAACACACGGGGTGGAGTGGTCATGTCGTAGCCGGTGTAGGTCGGAATGACGGAGCTGAGCTCATACTTCACAACACCACCGATACGGGCGTCAGCTTTGGTGCCGCCAGTAACAGTGCCGCTAACAGACTCGGTGATCTTCTTGTCAACGGTCGGCACGTTCATCTTCAGGATAACCTGGCCCCAGGTCGAAGTCTGGTCGTAGCCATCGAGCTTCGTGGCTACGATTATGGGAATAGACTGCGTCGTCGGATCAGCAGAGGTGTCCTTCAGGAACCAAAGGCCCTGTTCACAGGTATTCTCGGAACCGGTGGCGCTGCTCTTGAAATCAGCCTTATCAGCATTAGGCGCGTCGTCCTCGGCGAGCTTCTTGGAGAGCGTCGTGGCGAAAGTGCGCAGCGCAGACGCGTCTCCACCCCACGGATCGTTCGGCTCGCTGAGGTCCTTGAAGACGTTGGCAACCAGGTAACCGATCGGGTTGTTGTCTTTGCCGCCCGGAGTATAGTAGTTGCCGTCTGCCTTGTACGCTTTGAGCTGGTCCTTGGTCATCGAAGCTTCGATCTCGTCCACAAGATTATCATTGGTGTCGATGAGGAACGTGAGGTTATTGTTGGCATCCGTGTCAATGTTCTTCAATGAAGCGAGCTTCCAGCCGGAGAGCGTGTGCTCAACGCTATCGTTCTCAGCGTTCGTAATCTTGATGGTGCCCGTGGTGGGATCCGCAGCCTTGGCCACAGACGCGCCGCCCACCAGGCCGGTTACGGCGATCGCTACGGCGGCGGCGCCGGCGATCAGCTTTTGTACGAATCGGTTCATGATTCCCCTTTCAGAAATGAGCCCGACATTCATAAACATCTATCTACCAGCGCCATCGGACGGGTCGTCCTGGCGGCGCTTTGTAGCGAACCAATACGCTCCCGCAGCGATGCCGCCCAGAAGCATGAGACCGGCGCCCACGAGGAGCATGGAGTTTTCGGTCCAACCCGCGCCGGTGAGCGGGAGGTCCGTGAGAACTTTCACGTTGGTGAAGGTGGAGGTGGGGATGGCGTCGGGCGCGGCGGCGGAGGGTTGAACCACGACGCCCTGCCCGTTCTCACCCAGGGCGTTGCCCATGTCGTCCTTCACCTGGGTGACCGTGGTCGAGGTGGTGAGGCCGGTGTACTTGCCATCGACCATGACGGCCTTCACCGTGACGGCAACCTGGTACTCGGCCTTGGAGTAGCGGAGCTTGTCGATGGCATCGGCGTTAGGCGCGACCTCCTTCACCGTGTAGGTGTAGGTCTTGGCGTAGTCACCCGCCGTACCGGAGGTATCGGACAGGTGCGACTTGTTGAACGTCATGGCGCCAAAGGTCGCGGTGACGTCGTTGAGCTTAGTGGAGCCTGAGGGAACGACGGAAATAGTCGTCGGTTCGGGCTTAGGTGCGTTACCCCTATTTTCCCCTGTAGCCTCGATGCTGAATTTGAACGCAACGTACTTATCGCTGGAATCCTTCGGCCAGTCCGTATTGCGAACAGATTTGGTCACCGGGATCGTCACGGACGTAGTGGTAAGAGAATCGGAGATGTACGCGTTGCCGCTCTCGTCAATAGACGGCTTTTTATCCTCGGTCCACGTAACGGAGCCGTCCTTGGACACCTTGAACTCGTAACCCGCGTCATTCAAGTTGTAGCCAATCGGAGCCTGGGTCTCAACAAGCGTGTACGTACCCGGCAGCAAGCCCTCGAGCTTGAACTTGCCATCGGCGGAATCAGAATCTGCCCACTTGTCGCTGGCAGCCCCCGTATTCGTATCGTTATCAATAACAGTAAAGGATACAGCGTCCGCAATTTTTACACCATCGGCGTCATTAGTCTTGGTGAGCTTCCACTCAGAACCTGCCAAAGGAGTGAGTTTTGCGTCGCCCTTCTCCACCTTGGTCCAAGACACCGTGGTCTTGGCGTTGAGGATGGCGCCCTTAGGGTTATTCTTGAACGGGACCAGTGAGTTGCCGCTTGCCGTATTCACATAACCCTGAACATAGTTCACCTGCTCGCCGGTGTTGTTCATGGTTGCGTAGTAGATGGTGTCCGACTTCTGATAACCAGCCGGCGCCTTGACCTCGCGAATGTAGTACTTGAAGCAGTCTTTATCGTTGGGATCGCCGATGTTGGCCTTCTGATTCAAATAGTTGAACTGAAGCTCGCCATCACCCGAAGCGTAATCATTTGCGCCACCATCCGTCACCGTCACGATAGCGTTATCGCCGCCCGCGACAGCATCCTCGACAGAACCATAGATAGCCCACTCGGAACCCGCGAGCGGCTTGCTGTCCGCAGCGTCGACCTTGCTCCATGCAATGACAGAGCCGTCCGGTGTATACGAGCCAGACCACGGGAAGTTGTGACGCTCCTGGTCCATATCGATGACGGAAGCCGAATTACCCTCGTTGAAGCTGTACGCGACCTTAGGGTTGTTCATCATGAAGTCTTCGCCCACGTACACACGACCGTTGGTGGTCACATGATCGTCGAAACTTCCTTTGGGAACGAGAATCGATCCGAGCATAGCAGCGGCGGGGTCATCGTCGGTCCACTTAGCATTGGTTTCATCGCCGCCATAGCCCCAGTCTTTTCTACCCTCGCCCGCAATGCCACCACGGATGGTGAGGCTCGTGGTATCGACGAAGTTCCACATGATGGACTGAGAAGCCGTCGCGTATGCCTCGCCCAGCGGCTTGCCGGAATATTGAGTTTCGTAACCACGCGAAATCTCGGTGCCGTTCCACCAAAAGCGCCAGCCGTTGTGGAACTCGACAGAATCAGCACCTGTAACGTTCACGACAACGGATGCGCCTTCGGGGACATCGACGAACTTAAAGTCGACGCCGCGGTAGTAGACGCCATCCTTCCAGTTGGAGAGCTCGGAACCGGCGATGGTGAAGACCTGTTGCATAGAAGTTCCATCGCCGGTAAAGGTGATGAGTCGCTCGGTGTTGCGAATCTTATTGCTCGGGATTCCGGTATCGAGCGCACCGGAAACAGACTTGTCGCTACCATCGTCGCTACCATCGAATTTGAGTGTATAGCTTGTTCCGTCGTTATTGTACTTGTTGATGACGTAGTTGCTATTAGGCTCTGCAAAGCCGTTGACATCCACCTCGCCGGTCTCTTCAAACGAGTCGAGCTGTTTCGATAGCTTCGAGAGGTACCCATCTTCACCGTTGTAGCTCGAATAATCGTTATTGTTGACATTAGTCAAATCAACAGTTTGATTGAACAGGTTGCTTTCCTGAAAGTTCTTGCCCTCGTACCAATTACCCTGCGTTGTCACCACGGATTGGCGTTTACTGTTACCGAGCCAGTATGTGATGGGGCCTGCGATCTGCGCAGTATAGGCAAAGCCGGAAGGATTCGCGCCCTCAGAAGATTTCTGCTGTCCGACCCAAGCGCCTTTGTTCCAAGCGCCAACGGTAGTCGTCTCCGGCGAGTCGCCGCTATAACCAACGCTCATATTGGTGATCGCACTTTTAATTCCGGCCACCGCGAGCACGGTGCTGCCGGCGACAGGACGGAACTGGGAACCAAAACCAACGGTGCCAAAGCGGAAACCAGCGCCGCCACTATTATTATAGGGCCAGCTCTCTTTGAGTGGATTCATGGCAAGCTTGCCACGGACCACGGTAAGGCCCTCCGCCTCAGCGGCATATGAGCCGGTGGGGGCGTTGCTCGCATCAAGATTGCTAGTGCCGTCGCTCGGCTTACCACCGATGTACATGTCGCGGCCAACGTAGGTAGCAACGCCGGGATCGGGGGTGGAGACATCGATATTCGTACCGATACCGATAGACGTGGGCTTGTAGATGCCCTTGTTCACAGTGGTAGCCGCGCTCGCAAAGGTGGCGGCGCTATTCTGGTTTTCGGCATCCTCGCTGGTGTTATCTACAGCAGCGGACTCACTTGAGGGACCCCTCCCCATTACAGTTTCCCCGGTAGAAAATGCCTGGGCGTCGTTGGCGATGGCCTGCGAGATCGGGGGCATAACGAGCGACAGTACCAGGCTCAAAACGGAAGCTCCGCACAAAACACCTGCCAGCACACGATGTGCCGCTTTATTGTCCTGCTTAGATTTATCTGAATTTGCTGTCATCGATGTCTCCCCCCCCCAAGAGACCGCGATCTTGCTCTTTCACGAATTAGTATAGAGCGCGCAACCTATAATTGCTCGCGCAAGATATACATATTATTACTCATTGTTTAAACAACGAAAAGCCCGATTCTGTCAATTTCTTTTCTCAGTATCTTTTTCTTGACATTTGTTCAAACTATGCAGTGTTATTCGATTTTTCAGTTTTGGAAAACTGCAGGTAGCATTGTTGGCAAATATAGATAAATGACACTCTGTTGTTTTTTGCACAACATTTTGTTTTAACCCACTCAATCTGCGAACGGTCGATATTTGGCTGTGAGTGGTCGCTCGTTTACCGCGTCGATTCGCCTCGGAACAATAAGCGTCCCGGCAATCGGTTGCCGGGACGCCTGATCGAACCACCACAAAGGTGCCTGTCCCCTTCGTGGTGGTTTTTGTCCAGCGCGCAGTACTACAGCAGGTGCTCCTGGATAAAGATCGCGATACCGTCTTCGTCGTTGCTCGCGGTTACAAAGTCCGCCGCGGCACGGGTGGCGTCGCTGCCGTTTGCCATGGCCACGCCCACGCCGGCGTCAGCCACCATGCAGGTGTCGTTGTCCGCATCGCCAAACACGCAAATGTTCTGGAGCTCAATGTCGTTGAGCTCTGCCACGCGCACAAGGCCGCGCGTCTTGGACACGCGCGGATCCATGAACTCGTAGAGCCACTGCGTGGTTTGCAGAGCCGCCGCCTTAACAGTGTTATCGGCAAACGTCGACGCCCGCTCAATCACCCGCGGCATTACCTCGGGCGCCATGGTAAACATCACCTTGGGCTGCGGCTCGCGCAAGAACTCGGCAAAATCGACCACCTGGTAGGGCACGCCGTCGACGCGCGACAGGTGCTCGACGCACGCGTTGCTCTCGGGCACGTAGAACACGCCGTCTCGGGGGCAGACGGGCGTTGCCGGAAGGTCCGCCATGTGCTTACAGATACGCGCGATGGTCTCGCCCGGCAGCGGATAGCTCAGCTCGTTGATGTCGTGCGCGCGGTCGATGACCTCAGCGCCACCGCAGCCCACGAGCACGTCCACCAGGCCTTCGATGCCCCAGAGCTCGTACATGGCCTCGGTCGCGTGGGCGTCACGCCCGGTGCACAGGCCAAAGAGCACGCCGCGCTCGCGCAGGGCGCGGATCGCCGCCACGGTGCGCGGGGACACCGTGTGCTGGCTCGTGAGCAGCGTGCCGTCGATATCGCAGAACACGGCTTTGATGTGGCTGAAGGTGGCGTCCATGGGGGCCTTTCTGGGTTGTGCGGCGGTGTGGGGTGTATTCGTGAACGGCGTACATGGTATACCAAGGCGCAGGCGCGGCCTACCAAAGCAAAATCCACCACAAAGGTGCCTGGCCCCTTTGTGGTGGCCTGGCCCGCAGGATGACCTGGCCGGGACGCAAACCATCACAACATTCGACGTTTTTCGGCAAAATCGCGATTTTCATCGAATGTTGTGATGGTTTTACTGCCTTGCGGCACGATCAAAATGCCGGCGTCCAAACAGCAGCAACGCCGCAGGGACCGCCGTCACGACCATGCCTGCCCCCACGAGTGTCCGTTGTACGCCAAATCTTGCCGCCAGCCACGGTGCAACCGCCAGAGGGGCCACGCCGGCGAACATGTTGCCAAAGCCCATGACCGAGTTGACGCGACCGAGCTGCTCGAGCGGAGCCGTCGTTTGCACGATGGTGTTGTGGAGCGGGTTGACGACACCCCAAGCTATGCCCAGGGCGACCTGGCCGACAAAGGCCACACCCACGTACGGTGTCCCCACATAGAGCAGGCTTCCCAGACCCACAGACATAAGCGCCACGAGCAGCGTCTTAAGGTTGACCAGGTGCGGCGGCAAGCGGAGCGCGAGCACGGCACCCAGCACCGCGCCCACGCCCGAGGCCGACGAGAGCCAGCCCATCCACTCAACGCCGACGTGCAGGACATCGCGGTAGAAGAACGACTCCAGCGGATCGAAGGCACCGTAGCCAAAGTTCGAAAGAAAAATGATGCAGAAAAGTAGCGCGAGGACGCTGTTGGTGAAGACTATCTTGATGCTGGCTGCGAAGGTGGCGCGGGCGGACGTGCTGGGGTTGGAGCTTTGTCCCGCACGCTCCCCTTCCTCTGCCGAATCGGCATCCGCATCCCCGGCGACATGGCTGGTCTGCGGCCTAAAGCCCCAACCAGCGACGAGCGCCAACACTGTAAAGAACATCATGAGCACAAACACCGCGCGCGACGACGCAGCCGCCGCGACAAAGCCACCCAACGTGGGTCCGACGATAATACTCACGTTTGAGAACATGGCGATAGCGGAGTTGATGTCTTTGAGCTCGACGGGATCATCGGTGAGGTAGGCCGGATAGGACGTGGCAATGGGCTGGGCGAATCCCATCGTAAAGCCCAGAAACACCGCGCCGAGCAGGACGACGCCGGTCGCGCTACCAAAGGCGATGATTGCCGTGCCAGTTGCGAGAGCGCCGATGATGCTCAGCAAGAAATGGCGGCGCGGGCCCCAGGCATCGAGTGCCGCTCCACCCGCAAAGGATCCCAGGATCACGAAGACGTTCATAAAGAGGACTGCCAGCGACGTCGCAACGACCGAAGCGTCGTCCGCATAGGTGAGCGTTCCGATAACGCCGATAAAGTAGCTGGTCTGAAAACCGGTGTAGATGAGAAAGCGCATTGCCACCAGGCGCTTGGCCTGCACGGACAGCGATGATTGAGGCTTTGAGAAAAGAGGGGCGAGCATGGAAACTCCTTGTTTCATACGGATGCGGACGGCGGGCATTCGCCACCGTCTGTCAAATCAATCTATCCGCATGAAACATTAAGGACGCATCAAGCCCCTTCTCTCCGTTTTTCGCCCGTCATGAACTACTTGGTAGATTGTAAGGCATGTCCCACACATCTACCAAAGCAAAAACCACCACAAAGGTGCCTGGCCCCTTTGTGGTGGAAACAACGTTTGCCCAGATAAAACCTTCCAAAATAAACCTGTCCCTTTTTGGCAGGTTTTAGGCCAGATGGCCCTGAATCAGATCACAGATGGCTCGGGCGTCGTTGATGTTGATGGCTCGGGTCGCGAAGCCGGCGTCGAAGGCCTGACGCGCCAGGGCCTCGTTGCAGGCAAGGGCCAGCGTGTGACCGTCGACCAGGTCGAGCGAGCTCTTGCCGCGCAGACGGTCGACACCGGAGCGCGCGACCACGATGTTGTCAAAGCCCTCGGTCTTGTAGCCCTCGATGATCACCACGTCGACATCGTTGTAGCGCGACAGCAGCTCGCGCGCGGGCATCTCGTCCTCCTCGCGCGTGTCGGCGTATTCCGCCCAGCGCGTGGCGCAGATGAGCCCCACATGCTTGGATCCGGCCTGGTGATGGCGCCAGGTGTCCTTAGCGGGCACATCGATATCAAAGCCGTGATGTCCGTGATGCTTGAGCGAACCCACGCGCAGGCCGCGGCGGGTGAGCTCGGCGATAACCTTCTCGACGAGCGTGGTCTTGCCCGAGTTCTGGTAGCCGATAAACGCGATCGCGGGGACGGCCGGGGCCGGAGCTGCGGGCGCGACGGCGACGGGTGCGCTCGCGGGCGCGGCACCGTCAGCGGTCACGGACTCAACGGCAGCGGCCTGACGCTCTGCACGATCCCACACGCCCGAGCGACCGCCCTCCTTGTGCAGCAGGCGCACGTCGACGATCTCCATGCCGCGATCGACGGCCTTGCACATGTCGTAGATGGTCAGACACGCGGCACTCGCGCCGGTCAGAGCCTCCATCTCGATACCCGTCTTGCCCGTTACACCGGCCGTAACCAGCACGTGAAAGCCAACCTGCCCGTCCGCGCGCGCCGGCGCCCAGCCCTCGGGCACGTCCTCGGTCGGCGTCCCCGCCGGAGCGATGGGCGCAATATCGCACTTGCTCTTGGTAATGAGCAACGGATGGCACATGGGAATGATGTCGCTCGTGCGCTTGATGGCCATGATGCCCGCCACGCGCGCGCAGGCAAGCACGTCGCCCTTTTTGGCGCGGTCTTGCAGCACCATGGTCTGCGTCTCGGGATGCATGAGGATGGTGCCCTCGGCGATGGCAATGCGATGGGTCTCGGCCTTGTCGGACACGTCGACCATGCGCACCTCGCCCTTGGCGTCCACGTGCGTCAGCTCGTCGCGACGGGCGTCGCGGGCGAGCTCGGTGGCAGCACTGGCAGTCGGCTGCACGGACGCGTCGGCGTTGCCAACATCCGCCGCAGTCGTGGCTTTGTGGGCAGACATCGCGGCCCTGCGAGCGGCCTTGGTGGCATCGGCGTACCTGCTCTTGGCCATATGATCATCCTCCGATTTGGGACATAAATCGTTGCGTGCCCTCAATTATCGCGTGTTCCTGCGGTTTGTGGGCGACGGCATCGCGCCAAATCGAAAGTACCTGCATATCATCACCATGGCGCAGGGCGTCGCGCACCGAATACTCGGCATCGCTGAACAGGCACGGACGCACGTTGCCATCGGCCGTCAGGCGCAGACGGTTGCAGTTCGCGCAAAAATGATTGGACATGGCGCTGATAAAGCCGACCGTTCCCGCCGCGCCCGGAAAGTGCCAATAGCGCGCAGGGCCCGCGCCGGCAGGAGCGTCGTTGATATCGAGCGGCTCGAGCTCGCCCAGTCCCGCCGCGGCGGCCCCGGCATTGATGCGCGCCCGCAGCTCGTCGCTCGGCACGGTATCGCTCGCATCCCACAGCTCGGGATTGAGCGCGGGCGCGTGAGGGTCTACAGCACAATGTGAGCTCGTACGTTCGTCGCCAATGGGCATGTATTCGATAAAGCGCAGGTGGATGGGGCGGTCGACGGTCAGCCGTGCAAGGGCCGCCACATCCTGGTTGAGTCGGCGCACCACAACGCAGTTGACCTTAACGGGTTCAAATCCCCAAGCCAGCGCCGCGTCGATGCCAGACATGGTCTGCTCGAGTCGACCCAGACGAGTGATCTTACCAAACAGATCGGGGTCGAGCGTGTCGAGCGAGATGTTGACGCGGTTAAGCCCGGCATCTTTGAGCCGCGGCGCCAGCTTGGGCAGCAGGGCGCCGTTGGTGGTAAGCGAGATATCCTCGATCTGCGGGATCGCGCGAATGTCGCGAATGAGCGGGATGATGCGCCGGCTGACCAGCGGCTCGCCACCCGTCAGGCGCACGTGGCGAATGCCCTCTCCCGCCACCAGGCGCACAAAGCGGGCGATTTCCTCGGCACTGAGCAGCTCGTCGTGCGCACGGGGCGCCACGCCATCGGCCGGCATGCAATAGATGCAGCGGAAATTGCACTTGTCGGTAACGGCAATGCGCAGGTAGTTGATATCGCGGCCAAAACCGTCATGTTGCACGTACCCGTTCACGCAGCCCTCCCCTCACGCGGCGTTTTATTCTTCGGAAAACATAATACCCCACGAGAGAATCATGCCGACACCCGTACGACAGGACAGGTCGCTTCGAGCAAAACGGACTTTCCAAGCCCATCCTCAGCACAGACCATCACAACATTCGATGCTTTTCCCGTTTTTGGCGAAAAACGTCGAATGTTGTGATGGTTTGCCTGCCCACGGTACCCCGTAGAAGGACCAAAGCACCCCTAAAGGCCACCGTCCCAGTGACGGATCACGAATTCTCGCAGGTCGTTCTGCCGTTTTTGGAACGCTTCGCTTCGGTCGCACTTAAGGCCCATAGCGAGCGCGATGGCGTTCATCGCCCGGTGCAATTGCAGCTGGTGGGCAAACTGAGTCACGGTGAGGACGATCATCTTAAAGCCCAGCGCGCTCAGCACGGTCATACGCTCCGCATCCGACGCGCTGCGCTGTTTATCAAGATGGTCCGAGCCGTTGTACTCAATCCCCGTACCGCTCGCAGGCGCATATACGTCGATTTCGAAATACCCGGCCTTTGCGAGATACTTGAACTCGTTGGGAACATCGACCCGATGGTTGAGCTCGATCTTGGCGTATCCCAGCCCTCCCTGGGAACGTTTTGCTACGACCATGATTGCGGTGGCCGTCTCCATGGGCGACCGCGCGCCATCGTGCACGCGCCTGAGCACGGCGGCCGCGCGTATAGCCCCCTGACGAGATCGGTTCTCGTTGCAATAAGCAATCAAGTCGGCAACGGTATACCTCTGCCCCATCTCGATATAATCGCCTGTCGACAGATGATTCAAATGGTATCGGGCACAGATTTCGTAGCCATATTCCAGCTGCTCGGGTTCGCTCATCCACGAACCCGCTTGGACAAAGCACATGGCCTCATCAACCACCAGAAGGCCCTCTGCCACCTCGATAAGATGGCCTGGAGGCACCGGCGCCCCAAACACGTGGCACCTAAATCCAGCCGGCGTCGAGCGCTCAAAATCGAAGTTGACGAGCGTGTCGATGTGATCGAGCTCTTCTCGTGGAATACCAAGCGAAACCAGATAGTCGGTAACGATCCCAGCTGCCGTTGAAGCCCTCAGCCCCTTGGCATCGAGCTCCAATTTGGGCAGGCCCGCAGTCGGCTCCGCCTCATTAGCAAGCGAGTCCTCATCGTATAGGCTGCTTGCTCGCGAGAGCGGCTCGGACGGGCGCGCCACGTTGTGGTACAGCCAGGCAGTCTTATGGGACAGGACGATCGGCAGGTCCATGAGCCCTCCAATGGAGTCGGATAACCAACCTTATTCCCCTGCCCACGGATCCGCACACCTTCGTGCGCAAGAAAGCGATTCCACCCGATCGAGTAGCAGAAAAACCATCACAACATTCGATGCTTTTCCCGTTTTTGGCAAAAAACGTCGAATGTTGTGATGGTTTGAGGCGAGGTGAGGGGCACGGAGGGATCAAAGCATCGTGCTCGAACGGGTTAATCCAACTCTTTTAAGCCATGCGCCAGCTGCCAGTACTCGCCGTGCTGGGCGAGCAGCTCTTCGTGCGTGCCGCGCTCGATGATGCGGCCGTGTTCGAGGACCATGATGGCATCGGCGTCGCGGACGGTGGACAGGCGGTGCGCGATCATAAACGTGGTGCGTCCGCGCATGATGCGGTCCATACCGCGCTCGATGAGCTTTTCGGTACGCGTGTCGATACTCGAAGTGGCCTCGTCCAGGATGAGCACCGGCGGATCGGCGACGGCCACGCGCGCAATGGCGAGCAGCTGGCGCTGGCCCTGCGACAGGTTGGCGCCGTCGGCCGTGACCGGCGTGTCGTACCCTCTAGGCAGGCGGCGAATAAATGAATCCGCGCAGGCTGCCTCGGCAGCGGCGCGCACCTCCTCGTCGGTCGCGTCGAGCTTGCCAAAGCGGATGTTCTGCGCAATGGTGCCGCTAAACAGGTGCGTATCCTGTAGCACGATGCCGAGCGACCCGCGCAGGCTGGCCTTGGCAATGTGCTTGACGTCGATGCCGTCGTACGTGACCTCGCCGTCATCGACCTCGTAGAAGCGGTTGATGAGGTTGGTGATGGTCGTCTTTCCGGCGCCCGTCGAGCCAACAAAGGCGATCTTTTGCCCCGGCTTGGCGAACAGGTTGAGGTCCGTGAGCACGCGCGTGCCCGGCACGTAGGAAAAGTCCACGGCGTGGAAACGCACGTCGCCGGCGAGCGGGACCAGACCGGTAACAAGCTCGGTACCATCGGCCGCCACCGCACGACCCGATTCATCAACGGCTGCCACGTCATGCAGGTGCCCGTAGACGCCCACGCCCTGGCCCTCGGGAATTTTCCACGCCCACGCGGCATCGCCCGTCTGCACCAGCTCCACGCAGCCCTCGTCCACCTCGGGCTCAAGGTCCATAGCCGCAAACAGGCGCTCGGCACCGGCCAACGCGTTGAGCAAGAAGTTGCCGAGCTGCGTAAACTGGTTGATGGGCATGGCGGCCTGGCGCACAAAGACCAGGTAGCTCGCGAGCGCACCTACGTCGGCGAGCCCCTTGATGCAGAGCATGCCGCCCGCCACGGCGACGATGGCATAGTTGACGTAGCCAATCACGACAGTCATGGGCACCATGGAGTTGGCATAGCTCACGGCGGCGGTGCCGGTGCGGCGAAGCTCGTCGTTGCGGCAGGTGAAGCCGGCGACATTCGCTGCCTCACGGTTAAAGACCTTGATGACCTTTTGGCCCGAGACCATTTCTTCGATATATCCGTCCAGGTCGCCAAGCGATGCCTGCTGGGCAGCAAAGAAACGCTTAGAGCGCGCGCCCGAGTAGCGCGCATACAGCACAATGGCCGCATCGCACACGAGTGTGATAATCGTGAGCTGCCAGTTAAGGATGATGAGCATAGCCGTGGTACCCACAACCTGAATGGCGGCCTGAATCACGTTGGCAAAGCTGTTGTTGAGCGCCTCGGAGACGGTGTCGACGTCGTTGGTGAAAAAACTCATGATGTCGCCCGAGCGCGTGCTGTCAAAATAACTGAGCGGCAGCGTCTGGATGTGCGCGAACAGGTCGCGGCGAATATCGGACACCACGTGTTGGGCCGCGCGCACCATGATCTGTGAGTAGCCCAGGGCCGAGAGCACGCCCGCGGCGTAGATGATCGCCGTCAGGATAACCTGCTTGGCAAGCAGTTCCTCCCCGCCCGTGGCCAAACCGTTAACGATGGGACGCACCATGTAGGTGCCGGCGAGGCTCGCGATGGCGGCGACGGAGGCGAGCACGCCCACCGCGAGCAACGAGAACTTGGCATGCCCCATGTAGGAGAGCAGGCGGCGCACGGTGCGCTTGAGGTCGGCCGGGCGTGCTTGGGCTGCGGTCTTAGGCATGGCGCTCACCCCCTTCCAAGGGCGATCCGCCAGGGACGGAGGAAAACGGATCATTCGCGCAGCCATCGTCGCTGCCGGCGCCGGCGTCCACGTTCCCCGCAAACTCCATCTGCGAGGCGTAAATCTCCTGGTAGATGTTGTCGCCCGCCAGCAGCTCCTCGTGCGTGCCCACGCCGTGGACACGACCGTCGTCCAACACCACAATGCGATCGGCATCCATGACACTCGCGATGCGCTGGGCGATGATGAGCACGGTCGCATTGGGAATCCGAGCGATGTGCTCGCGAATCTTAGCGTCGGTCGCCATATCGACCGCGCTGGTGGAGTCATCAAAAATGAGCACGCGCGGATGCTTGAGCAGCGTGCGCGCGATGCACAGGCGCTGCTTCTGGCCACCCGAAACACCGGCGCCGCCTTGGCCCAACTCACCGTCCAGCCCGCCGATGCGATCAAGGAACTCGTCCACGCACGCCGCGCGGCAAGCCGCGAGGAGTTCATCGTCCGACGCCTGCGGATTGCCCCACTGCAGGTTCTCGCGCACGGTACCCGTAAACAGCACATTCTTTTGCAGCACAATGCCCACAGCGTCGCGCAAGGCGGCGAGGTCGTAGTCGCGCACGTCGCGTCCGCCCACAAGCACGGCGCCTTCGGTGGCGTCGTACAGGCGCGCAATCAGCTGCACAAGCGAGCTCTTGCCCGAGCCCGTGCCGCCGAGGATGCCCACCGTCGAGCCGCTCTCGATGCGAAGGTCGATATGCTCGAGCACATCCTCAGCTGCATCCGCGCGGTATTTAAAGGAAACGTCGCGAAACTCGATACTGCCGTCCGCTGGCGCCGCAATCGCGAGGTCTCCCGCGGGGTTGGCGATAAAGGGCTCCTCATCGAGCACCTCGGCGATACGGCCCACACTCGTAAGAGCGCGCGTGAGCAGCAAAAACACGTTGGAAATCATCATGAGCGAATTCATGATCAGCAGCACGTAGCTCATAAAGCCCGTGAGCGAGCCCACGCCCAGCTTGCCGGCGAGAATCATGCGGCCGCCAATCCACAGGATGGAGAGCGCAGCCACGTACATCGACAGCTGAAACACCGGCAGGTTGAGCACCGCGTTGCCAAAGGTCTTCGTCGCAGTGCGCGCGAGCTCGGTATTGACGGTGTCGAACTTGGCCTCCTCGTGCTCGGTACGAACGTAGGCCTTGACGGCACGCACGGCGGTGAGGTCCTCCTGTACCACGCCGTTGAGGTGGTCCATCGAGGTCTGGAGTTGGCGGTAGAGCGGGCTCACGCGATAGGTGATGACGCCCAGTACGATTGCCAGCACAGGCAAGATGATCGCAAAGACGGTGGCGAGCGGGCGCGACAGCATCAGCGCGTAGATAAGGCCGACGATAAGCGTCACCGGGCCGCGCACCATAGGGCGAAAGCCGTTGCCCACAGCATTTTGGATAACGGTGATGTCCGTGGTCATGCGGGTGACGAGCGAGCTGGCGTCGTAGTTGTCCAGGTTGCCAAAAGCGAGCGTCTGAATCTTTTTGTACTCGGCCTCGCGCAGGTTAGCGCCTAGGCCCGAGGCAACGCGGGCGGACGTGCGGGCATAACCCAAGCCCAGTACCAGCGAAAGCGCAGCGCACACCAACATGTACGCGCCCTGCAGCAGCATGTAGTTGATATCACCCGCAGGCACGCCCACATCGATGATGTTGGCCATGATGACCGGGATAAACAGCTCGAGCACCGTCTCGACCGACACAAAGAACACGCCGAGGATGGCATCGCGACGGTATGCCCCTAGATAGGAAAACAGTATTTTGAGATTGCGCACGCAGGTTCAACCCCCATCAAACGTTGTTCGCAAACGCACGTATTATTGCGCGCCGAATAATGGTGTCAAGTATTCCGAAATCGTTTTCTGCAAGGTTAGCGCCGGCGGCGAGTTCTCGTGATGTGTGTCCATATTCACTCGGAATAATGGTGCGCGAGACTTTTTCGCCCCACTGTCGACACAAACCTTGACTCTACAATCGTTGTAGGGTTTTCACTACACTGGTAGCTAAACGAACCAAGCCAGAAAGTGCCTCGCCCATGGAACACGACCTCACACGCGGCAATGTCCTTAAGACCATCGCGGCCTTTGCCCTGCCCTATATGCTCTCGTACTTTTTGCAGATGCTCTACGGCATGGCCGACCTGTACATGATGGGGCAGTTTAGCGGCGCCGCCGGCATCACCGCCGTGGGCAATGGCGCGCAGACGCTCTATATCATTACCGTGACGCTCGTGGGTCTGGCCATGGGAACGACGGTCATCGTCGGCCACGCCGTGGGCTCGCGCCGTTTCGACCGCGCCGAGACCGCCATCGGCAACACCATCACGCTCTTTATGGGTGTCTCGGTGGTACTGGCCGCTGTCCTGCTCGCACTGTGTCCGCAAATCGTGGCGCTCATTGGCACGCCGGCCGAGGCAGTCGAAGGCACCGCCGCCTACCTGCGTATCTGCTTTATGGGCATTCCCTTTATCGCCGCGTACAACATTCTTTCGGCCATCTTTCGCGGGCTGGGCGATTCGCGCTCGCCCATGTACGTGATCGGCGTGGCGTGCATCATCAACATCGCGCTCGACTTTCTGTTTATCGGGCACATGGGACTCGGCCCCGTGGGCGCGGCGCTCGGCACGGTAACCGCCCAGACGGCCAGCGTTGCCCTCGCACTCGTGTGGCTCAAGAGCCGCCGCACGAACATCCACGTTAAGCGCAGCGACCTGCGCCCCCAGCCCGAGGTGCTCGGCAGCATTCTTAAAATCGGCGTGCCCGTGGCCGTGCAGGACGGCTGCATCCAGGTGGCGTTTATGTTTATCACCGTCATCGCCAACCATCGCGGCCTGGTCGACGCCGCCGCCGTGGGCCTGGTCGAGAAGATGATCAGCTTTTTGTTCATTGTGCCGAGTTCCATGGGCGCTACCGTCAGTGCACTCACGGCGCAAAACGCCGGCGCGGGCAAGGGCGACCGTGCACGTCAGGTGCTCAAAGACGCCATGACGATCTCGGTGGTGTACGGCTGTCTGATCACGGTGCTGATGTGGCTAGTGGCGCCGGCGTTTATTGGCTTTTTTGCCAAGGACGCCGCAGTAGTCGCGGCCGGTACCGGCTATATGCGCAGCTATATTTTCGACGCAATCTTTGCCGGCATCCACATTTGCTTTAGCGGCTTTTTCGCTGCGTATGGCAAGAGCTACATCGGCTTTGCGCACAACGTGCTGGCCGTGGCGCTCATTCGCGTGCCGGGTGCGTGGCTGCTGTCGAATGCCTATTCCGACACGCTGTTTCCCATGGGCATCGCCTCGCCGTGCGGATCGATTTTGTCGGCGGTCATCTGTGTTGTCGCGTTTACCGTGCTCAACCGCCGCGGAGCTTTTGACAAGTTGGTAGCGTAGCGGGGCAACGCGAAAACGCCCTCATCGACGACATCATCAGCGACGACCCGGCGACCTACGTGACACAGATCACGGTGCCGGTTGCCCCGTCCAAATAAGAACTGCCCAGAAAACGTTCGGCTGAAGGCAGAATCTTGACGTTATAGGCCATATTTTGCCTCAAGGTCATCGAGAGCCTCAAAGGCATCACGCGCCATGCCGGCAGCACGCTCCTTCTCGGCCACAGCTATACGAGCCATCAGACGAGCCTTAGCCTGTTCCTGAACCATGAAGTCATAGTCTTCAGATCGAAGTACAACAAATTTGCTATAGCCGTTTTTGTAACAGTCACTGGACCAGGAGCCTCCCAACAAGCTCGCCAAACGCCGGGGACAATCCCCGATATGGCGGTTTTACTCCTCCGGAATCGGAAACGCACGGATGAACTCTGCAGGCGAGAAGGTCTTGATGGTCGAGCGCACAAAAGCGGCGCGGTCACGCGTGATGATAAAGTCCACGCCGGCACGCTCGGCCATCGCACGGATACAGCCGTCCTCAAAGTCCGGCTCATCGGAATAGGCGGAGGTAAAACAAGCTTCTTGGTCGAGAGGCTCTACCGAATAGCTCTTAAGACAGTCGCGCACTACCTCGCGGGCGCGCGCCTCGCCTGCCTGTTTAGTGAGAATGTAGTACGCGTCCTTGAGAGAACAGGCCGAAACAACGCCCTCGATAAGCCCCACGTCGACGAGCCCCTTGATCGTTTGCGCCGCTGCGTGCTCCGGCCGGCCCGGCAGCACACAATCGAGCAGAAAATTGGTATCGAGAAATGCCCTCATAGGTAGCGCTCCCTCGCGACGCGCTTTTCATCTTCAACCGTCATCGTATCGAGCGGCGTTCCCTTTGGCATGTTAGCCACGATATCGAGATACTCCTGGTAGTCCTCATTCTCCGCGAGCATCTCACGGATCTCCTTCCAGGTGATCTTGGGATGCCACATCGTACCCATGTCGCGCTTGGGCTTGTCCGAGCCGCACGTCGGTTTTGTGCCCCCACGCTCCTGGGCAGCATCATATTCCACTGCAACCGGGCCTTGATAGTCGAGCGGCACGATTTTGAACAACGGCTTGCTCCGCTTGAAGACCACAACCTCCTCGCCATCATTGGCAACCCTTTCGGCCACCTGCGTAAGGTTTTGGCGCAGCTCCGAAAACGCGACGGTAACCATAACTGCTCCTCTCAACATATATCTTTACTGCTAAGTATACACGTTAATGTTAATGTTAAAGTGTATAAAACTCATTACAATGGGGCAGCCCCGTTGTGGGACCTCACTGCGGGGCCCCTTTGCTTTGTATGAATCTTCTATCGCTCCGGAACGACACCGCTCCGCAGGGTCACCCTCAGCAACCTACATGACGCAGATCATGCTGCCCGCCACCACGCCCAAATAAAAACCTCCCGGAAAGTATCAACCTTTCCGGGAGGTTTTCTAATTTGATTATCGATGTCCTAAGCCTGGGGCACCTCGCCGGTCGCAAGGATCTGCTCGAGTGCGTCCTCATCCAGCACGGGTACGCCCAGCTGCTCGGCTTTGGTGAGCTTGGAGCCCGCTTTGGGGCCGGCGACTAGATAGCTCGTCTTCTTCGAAACACTGCCCGAGACCTTGGCACCAAGCACCTTGAGCGCCGCGCCTGCCTCGTCGCGGGTGCGGTTGACGAGCGTGCCGGTGAGCACGAAGGCCAGCCCCGCGAGGGGCTGTGCGTCGGCGAGCTCCCCCGCCACGCCAGCGTCGGCTGCGGCTTGCGCGTGCGCGGCGCCCAAGTCGACCTCGAGCGAAAGGCCCGCCTGGCGCAGGCGCTCCAGCACGGCGAGATTCTCGGGCACGGCCAGGAACTGCTTGACGCTCGCCGCAATCTTGGGACCGATGCCCTCGCACTCGGCGATGTCCTCTTCGCTCGCCAAGATGAGCTTGTCAATCGACAGGAATCGCTCGGCGATGACCTCGCCCACGCTCTTGCCCACGTGGCGGATGCCCAGGGCAAACAGCACGCGACCGAGCGGCTGGCTCTTGGACTTGTTGAGCTCGGCGATGATTTTCTCGGCCGTCTTGAGACCCACCGGAATTGGGTCGCCCTTCTTGACGCCCTTTTTGCTGTTGGAGCTGGCATAGGTGCGCCCCGTGTCCAGCCCGGCGATATCGTCGACCGTGAGCTGGTAGAAGTCTGCGACGTCGTGAATCAAGCCGGCGGCGATCATCTTGTCGACGATCTCGTCGCCCAGGCCGTCGACATCCATGCAGCCGCGGCTCACCCAGTGGAGCAGGCGCTCCTTGAGCTGCGCGGGGCAGTCGATGGACACGCAGCGGTAGGCGACCTCGCCGTCCTCGTGGACCACGGGGCTGCCGCACACGGGGCAGACCTCGGGCATCTGCCAGTCGACCGAATCGGCCGGGCGCTTGTCGAGCACCGGGCCCACGACCTCGGGGATTACGTCGCCTGCCTTGTGCACGATGATGGTATCGCCCTCGCGCACGTTTTTGCGACGGATCTCGTCGATGTTGTGCAGCGTGGCGCGCGCGATGGTGGAGCCGGCGACCGTCACCGGGTCGAACTCGGCGACCGGCGTGAGCACACCGGTGCGGCCCACCTGGATGCGGATTTCGCGCAGGATGGTCTGCTTTTCCTCGGGCGGAAACTTAAAGGCAATGGCCCAGCGCGGCGCGCGGGCAGTAAAGCCCAGGTCGAGCTGCTGCTGGAAGCTGTCGACCTTTACGACCACGCCGTCGATGTCGTAGTCCAGGTCACCGCGGTGCTCAAGCGCCTGGGCACAGAACTCGTGGACCTCGGTGGGCGTGGCGCAGCGTGCCACGTTGGGGTTGACGCTAAAGCCGGCGCTACGCAGCCAGTCGAGGAACTCGCGCTGGCTGTGGACGTGCAGCGGATCGGTATCGGCGATGGCATAGATAAAGGTGGCCAGGTCGCGGCGCGCCGTGACCTTGGGATCCTTTTGGCGCAGGCTGCCGGCGGCGGCGTTGCGCGGGTTGGCGAAGGGGTCGCGGCCCTCGGCATCGGCCTCTTCATTCAGACGAACAAAGCTGCCCTTGGGCATGTAGACCTCGCCGCGTGCCTCAATGGTGCGCTCGCGGTCGGCGCCCATGTGGGCGAGAGCCGGCTCGGACAGGTGCATGGGCACATCCTTGATGGTGCGCACGTTGAGCGACACGTCCTCGCCCGTGGTGCCATCGCCACGTGTGGCCGCACGTACGAAGGTGCCGTTTTGGTAGGTAAGGGCCACGCCCAGGCCGTCGATCTTGAGCTCGCAGGTATAGGTGACGCTACCGGCGCCGAGCGCATCCTCGGTGCGTTGGAGCCACGCGTCGAGCTCGTCCAGGTCCATGGCATCGTCCATGGAATACATGCGTGCCATGTGCGTGACCGGCGTAAACTGCTCGCTCACGTAGCCACCTACGCGCTGGGTATAGCTGTCGGGCGTCACCAGGTCGGGGTAGGTTGCCTCGATTTCCTGCAGCTCAACGAGCATTTTGTCAAAGGCGGCGTCCGTGATCTCGGGCGCATCGAGCATGTAGTAGCGATAGGCGTGGTAATCGAGCTCGTGGCGCAGCTCGGCCGCACGCGCTGCCGCCTGGGCACGGGCGTCGACCGGTGCGGTGGCATCCGCGCTCGCGGGCGTTTCGGTATCGATGTCCACGCCGTCACCAAACAGGCTCGATTGCTCCATAGCGGCACTCCTTCGCTCGATTTCAAACGGATACTAGAGTACCACCGGTCGCAATGAGGCCGAATAGCGGTCTCGAACCGCACCGAATCGGCAGCCGCCAGACTGGAGTGGACAGTTAGTTCAGATACGTATAAATCCTAGAGCTGAATCAGGCACGAACACCCCTGTTTCAACTAATTTGGGCTCCTCGAGACCATGTAAACGTCCCGCTCTCCCTTCCAAACACCCATTCGAGCCCCATCCCAATCAAAAATTGCTCAAAACGCATCCCAAGCTGCCCCAGATTTATACGTATCTGAACTAACTGTCCAGACCATTCCGGACCAGGCCTCTTGTCAGCCCCAAGCGATCCGTTTTCCTCCGTCCCCAACGGATCAATAAGAAAAGAGGGGCTGTCCCACACTTGGCGGGACAGCCCCTCTGGCTTCGGCATATGCGAAACGGCTCGCTAGTAGCCCTGGCCGTAGCCCTGGCCCTGACCCTGCTGGCCCAGCAGCTCCTCCAGGTACTGGCGCAGCTGCTCGTCGGTAATACCGCCGTTGCCGGTGTCGGTCGAGCTGTCGTCCTGCTGCTGGTTCTGCAACTCCTCATCGGAGCCCAGCTCAACCGTGACCTTCTTCTCGTCCTTGCCGCGCATAAGCGTGATCTCGACCTTCTCGCCCACCTCGTGGCTGCGCAGTGCGATGATCAGGCCATCGGCGCTCGTGATCTCGTCGTCGCCCAGCTTGGTGATGACGTCGCCCTCCTGAATTCCGGCCTTAGCAGCAGGACCATCCTCAACGACGCTCGCCACATACGCGCCGCTATCGGTGCTCAGCTTGTTGGTGCGGGCGTTAAGCGCATTGACGCTCGAAAGTGTGGCGCCCAGATACGGATGAACCGGCGTCTTGCCGCCGATGATCTGGTCGGCAATGTTCTTGGCGTAGTTAACGGGAATAGCAAAGCCCACGCCCGAGCTGGAACCCGAATAGCTCTCGATGAGCGAGTTGATGCCCACCAGCTCACCATTGTCGTTAACGAGCGCGCCACCCGAGTTGCCCGGGTTGATGGCGGCATCGGTCTGGATCATGTTGGCATAGATAGTGTTACCGTTGGTAGAGCTCATGGCCGTGGAGCGATACAGTGCCGACACAATGCCCGTGGAGACAGACTGCTCGTTGCCGAACGGCGAGCCGATGGCCATGACCCACTCGCCCACGTTGAGCTTGGAGGAATCACCGATCTCGATCGGCGTGAGCTTGGAGGCGTCGGCATCCTTGAGCTTGATGACGGCCAGGTCGCTCGAGGCATCGTTGCCCACGAACTCGGCCTCGTAGGTGGTACCGTCGTCCATGGTCACCACGTACTGGTCGTAGCCATCAACCACATGGTTGTTGGTGAGGATGTGGCCCTCGGTATCGAGCACCACGCCCGAACCGACGCTGCCCGAGCCATCCGACTCGTCAGCAGACTGCGAAAGCGAGCCATTCTGGCTGCCGCTCGAAGTGGCAGTGATGGAAACGACGGAGGGCAGAGCCTTGGCGGAAACGGCCTCGGCCAGCGTAGTATCCTCGGAGTCAATGGTGATCTTTTGCGTCGACGAACCCGAAGCACCCGCCGTCACGGCATTCTTTCCGCCGCCAATGTTGAGCGTGCCACTCATAATGAGCGCGATGACCAACAGGGCGCCGCATGCGCAGCCGGCGAGTGCTGTAATAAAGATCGGCAGCTTTTTGGTCTTGGTCTTGACCACCGTGTGCTTGTTCACGACCTGTTGGCCGCCCAGCGGCTGGCCGGTCTGTGTGTCGTAAGCCTGCACGTAGGGAATGTTGCTACCGGCAGGCGTCGACTCCACCTGCACACGCGGCTGCTGCTGGGTCTCGCCAGCGTTGCCCGCATCCCGGGGACGCTGGGAATCGTTCTCGCTCATAGCTGCGATCCTTTCGTCAAATAACCAAAGGCCCGCCAAACATGTGGCGGGCCATCATTGTTCACGTTGAGTTGTACCCCAATATGCGGGCGAACGTGTATGAGAACGCAATCTTTTAGGAAGGCTTAAGTTCTGTTGCAGGCCCGAAAGGACCCGGCCCACGGCAAAACCACCACAAAGGTGCCTGTCCCCTTTGTGGTGGAAATCTAGTCCTTAAACAGATAGCCAACGCCGCGGACGGTGGTGATGTGCGCCGCTATCTGCGGGCCCACCTTGGAGCGGATGCGTCGGATGTGCACGTCGACGGTGCGCGTGCCGCCGCAGTACTCAAAGCCCCACACGCGGTGCAGCAGCACCTCGCGGCTGTAGGCGCGGTTGGGGTGCGTCGCCAAAAAACTCAGCAGCGAGTACTCCATCAGCGTCAGGTCGATGGGCTCGTTATCGAGCGTCACCTGGTAGGTAGCCAAGTTGATCTCGAGGTTGTCAATGTTGAGCACATCGTCGGCGGTAACGGTCTCCTCCTCGCCCATCAGGCGCTGCGCGCGAGCCTTGAGCTCGTTGGGCGTCGCCGTGGGGCATACAAAGTCGGCATGCGCGTGATTCGGCAGACGCAGGGTGCCGAGCGCCTCGTCGTCGACAATCACCAACATGGGAACGCCGCCGCGGTCGTCGAGCCATTTGGCAATCTGATCGATGCGGTCGCTGCGGATGCCATCGGAATCGAGGATCAGCAGGTCAAAGTCGTGCGCTGCGGTCGGCGAATCGGGGGTTGCCAGGCTCACCTCGACACCCAGGGTGGTCGTCAAGCTGCGGGCAAACTCGTGGAAGCGCGTCGTGCGCGCCATGAACAGGGCACTCTTTTCGGACATATCGGCCTCCAAAGAAATGAGCTCAATCGTACTGAAACAAGCCAGCGCGATTAGGAGTTCGCCAGGTAGTGCTTGATCTCCCACTCGGTGATCGTAGACTCAAACTTATGCCACTCGTCACGCTTCTTTTTGAGGAAGAAGCTGTGGATGTGCTCGCCGAGGGCATCCTTCATAAACTGCGAGTCCTCAAATACGTCGAGCGCCTCTTTGAGCGAGCGCGGCAGCGGCGTATAACCGGCCTCGAGCATCTGACGGTCGGTAAGCTTGAGCGTCTCGGCCGTGGCCTCGGGCGGGAGTTCCAGCTTGCGCTCGATGCCGTCGAGACCGGCCGCCAGCGTGACGGCGTTGACCAGGTACGGGTTGGCCATGGGGTCGGGGCTACGAAGCTCGATGCGCGTGGACAGCTGCTTGCCGGGCTTGTAGACCGGGATGCGGACCATGCTCGCGCGGTTGCGCAGGCCCCACGTGGCGTACTGCGGCACGGAGTCGCCGCCCGTGGTGATGCGCTTGTACGAGTTGACCGTGGGGTTGGTGATGGCGCTGATCTCGCGCGCGTGCGCCAGAATGCCGGCCATGTAGTGCTTGGCGATATCGGAGAGGTGGTACTTCTCGTCGTCCTCGCCCCAAAAGACGTTGTTGCCGTCGTGGTTGAACAGCGACTGATGCAAAAACATGGCGCTGCCGTCCTCGCCCGCCAACGGCTTGGGCATAAAAGAGGCGTGGCAACCGCTCTCGTAAGCCTGCTGCTTAATGATGAGTTTGGCCGTGGTGATGGCGTCGGACATGCTTAAGGCCTCGGCGTGGCGCAGGCTCATGCCGTGCTGCGAGCGGCCGGCGGCGTGGAAGGTATACTCCACGGGCACGGACATCTTCTCGAGCGTGAGGACCGTATTGCGACGCAGGTCGCGGGCGGCATCGCTCACCGAAAGATCAAAGTAGCCCACGTTGTCGAGCGGCTCGGGGGTATGCTCGTCGGGGAAGTAGTAATACTCCAGCTCGGCACCCACGTTGAGCAGATAGCCAGCCTTCTCGGCCTTGCGGAACATGCGGCGCAGGGCATCGCGTGGATCGCCGGCAAAGGGCTTGCAATCGGGAGTGCACACGTCGCAGAACACGCGGGCAACGCCGTTGTGGCTCGGGCGCCACGGCAAAATCTGGAAGGTCGAAGCATCGGGAAACGCCAGCATGTCGGCTTCCTCGGGCGTGGCAAAGCCCTCGATGGCGGAGCCGTCAAAACCAATACCCTCCTCAAAAGCGACCTCGAGGTCCTCGGGGCTAATGGCAAAGTTCTTGAGGCGGCCGAGAATGTCGACAAACCACAGACGCACAAAGCGGATGTCACGCTGCTCTACGGAGCGGAGTACGTAATCGATGTTCTGCTGGTTCATGTCGCTCCCCTTTCTTTCGGGCGGGTTTCGACTGGTCTATATCGCAGATACTATCGCAGAAAAATGTTTCCGCAGGGTTAAAGCGTATCAAGCGCTCAAAAAACGTGCGCGAACAGGCAGTTGCGAACGAGCGGCTAGCGCGAGGTCGAAGCGCGGTGTTCGATGTGACCGGGGATCTCGATGCGTTTGGGCGCCAGCTTTGCGGCCTCGCCCACGGTGGTGGTAACAACGTCGATGCGCTCGGACAGGCGCTCGACCACACGCTCGGCAATGGTGAGGGTGTCCTGCGCGGCCGTGGTCACGCCGCCAAAGAGCACATGGTTCCAGGGGTAGTCGTCAAACGTCGCGATCTTGAACCCCGCCGGCAGCGAGGGTCCCAACTGTGCCAGCGCCTCGGTCAGACGCAGAAAGACCAGGCCGTTGACGGCAATGAGGCCGAGCTTTTTGCCGGCATAGTCACGCATGGTCTCGTCCAAGCGGCCGATGCCCGTGGCGCCACCGTCGGCCAGGGTGACAACCTCGCCCGCAAGTCCGCGGCGCGAAAGCTCGTCAGTAAAGGCCTCGGCGCGCTCTCGACGCACGGGGCTATCGTCGCTTGCCTCGGTGAGCAGGCACAGACGCTCGCTGCCCGCAGCGGCCAAGGCGTCTACCAAGCCGGCGACTAGCTCACGGTTGTTAGATGTCACCAGATCGACACCGCCGTCGGCAACATCGCGGTCGAGCAGCACAACGGGCAGACGTCCCGCTGCCGCGGCGATCGCCTCGTCATTACCTCCGCAGGTGTTGACGACCAGGCCGTCCACGCCGGCATCGATAAGTCTGGTGAGCGACTCCGCTTCCTTGGCGGGGTCGTTGCCGCTAATGGCCGTCATAAGCGAGCAGCCGCGCGCGGCGGCACTGGCGGAAAGTCCTTCGAGCATGGCGCTCGAGAACGGGTTGGCGATGTCGGCCAGGATCACACCGATGAGGTTGGTCCGCGAGCTGCGCAGATTGCGCGCGGCGGCACGCGGGCGATAGCCGGTGCGCTCGATAACCGCCGCGATGCGAGCACGGGTTTCCTCGGTCATTTGCCCGGGGCGGTTGTTGAGATAGCGCGAGACCGTGGCCGGACTCACGCCCGCCTCGGCGGCAATGTCCTTGATTCTCATCTGCGCCATAGCGCACCCCGTTTCCCAATGTCGGCAGTCTGAGCCATTTTAGGCATTTTTAAAAATCTCGGTTGCAAAGCGCTGTAGGTGAGTATACTACAACTCGAAACGAAACCGATTTCGTAAACCGATTTCGGTGAGCGTTGGCACGCAGGTGCAAAGACGCACCCTACCGTCTTGGCACCTGCGTGCCAACGCCATATCAAAGGTGTACGCACGAGCAAGAAGGAGCTACGCGACCATGGGTAAAACGGTTCTTACCTTCGGCGAGATCATGATGAGGCTATCGCCCAAAGACCACCTGCGCATTGAGCAGGCGACCGAGTTTGATGTCCGCTACGGCGGCGCCGAGGCAAACACCGCGCTTTCCCTGGCCTACCAGGGCGACAAGGCCGCTTACGTCTCCGTTGTCCCGGCCAACCGTCTGGGCGAGTGCGCCCTGCGTTCGCTGAAGGCCTACGGCGTCGACACCACGCGCGTCGTGCGTCAGGGCGACCGTCTTGGCTCCTATGTGTTTGAGGTCGGTGCCTCGCAGCGCGGCAACGGCTGCGTCTACGACCGCAAGTTCTCTGCCATCAACATGGCCAAGCGCGATGTTTTTGACTGGGACGAGATCCTCAAGGGCATCGATGTCTTCTACTTCTCCGGCGTGACCCCCGCCGTCTCCGACGAGATGGCCGCCGCCTGCAAGGAGGCTCTCGCCGTCTGCCGCGCCAAGGGCATCACCACCGTGTGCGACGTGAACTATCGCGGCAAGATGTGGTCGCCCGAGAAATCGCAGGCCACCATGAAGGAACTCCTGCCGCTCGTCGACATCTGCATCGCCAACGACGAGGATGCGCCTGCCGGCCTTGGCATGACCTGCGTCTCCGGCTCCCTTGCCCACGGCATCGAGGAGCGTGACACCTACGTCGAGATGGCCCGTCAGATTTGCGCCGAGTACGGCTGTAAGAAGGTCGCTTCGGTCGTCCGCAACATCTCCTGCGTCGAACGCTCCATCTGGATGGGCATGCTCTATGACGCCGAGAGCGACGCGCACTGGTTCTCCCCTGCCCACGACGTGCACGTGCTCGAGGGCGTTGCCGCCGGCGACGCTTTCAACGCCGGCCTCGTCCATGCCCTCATCAACGACTTTGACCCGCAGGACGCCGTCAACTACGCGATTGCGGCCTCGATCCTCAAGCTCACCATCAAGGGCGATTCCAACTTGGTGACCGCCGACGAGATCGCCGTTGTGGCCAACGCCGCCGACGGTGGCACCCGCGTCGCGCGCTAGTCCGTCTCCATTCCGCGGGCCGCAGCTTTCCAATCCCATACCTCTGCGGCCCGCTCCCCGATTCCTCCGGCCGGGCAAAACCACCAGTCCCATTCCGGTTTTGCCTGGCATTCCCTACACGACTGGTCGAGCAGCCGGTTTTGGAATTGCTTGAACCCCAAGCAGTGCCTCCGATAACCAATCCAAAATCGGCTCCTGACCAGCACATTTGCCAATCATGCGCCCATGCGCGCCACACATCGAAAGGAACATCATGTTCGATCAGTTCTACACCACGCTTGAGTCCCTGGGCATCGTGCCGGTCGTTGTGCTCGACAAGGTCGAGGACGCCGCTCCGCTCGCCCACGCCCTTATGGCAGCTGGCATGAAGTCCGCCGAGGTCACCTTCCGCACCGCCTGCGCCGCCGAGTGCATCGCCGCTATGGCCGAGGCCGAGCCCGAGATGTGTGTTGGCGCCGGCACTGTCCTGACCGTCGAGCAGGTTGAGCAGGCCCGCACAGCCGGTGCCAAGTTCATCGTCTCCCCGGGTTACAACGAGGACGTCGTGAAGCACTGCATCGACATCGACCTGCCTGTCCTTCCCGGCACCGTGACCCCCTCCGAGGTCACCGCCGCCGAGAACCTGGGCCTCAAGGTCACCAAATTCTTCCCCGCGGCTCAGTATGGCGGCCTCAACACCATCAAGGCCCTCGCTGCTCCGTTTGTCGGTCACCGCTTTATGCCTACCGGCGGCGTGAGCACCGCCAACGTCGAGGAGTACCTGAGCTCCTCCGCCATCATCGCCTGCGGTGGCACCTGGATGGTTAAGCCGGCCCTGTTTGCCGACGGCGACTTCTCCAAGGTCGAGCAGATTGCCCGCGAGGCCATGGACGTCGTCAAAAAGGTCCGCGGCTAGGTTTAGCTCTCTATCGTGAAAGGGGGCGTGCCCTAGACCTCGCCCCCTTTCTTTTAAAACGGCTCGGAAGCGCGCCGTTTCCGTCACGAGCAAGAACCAAAACCGTCTTGTATGCTGATAGAACGTGACGGAAGCGACACGCCCCCGAGCCGCTTTGCCTACTCGGCTGGCAGTCGCACTCAACTAAGACACTTCGACAAAAGCCGAACCATCAAAACAGCTGCGGCACCGTCTGGAGGAATGGACCCTTGCTTCCGGTCTTTTCCTCCAAGCGGCGCCGCAGCGTTTTCGTGCCCCGATGTGCCCCGGCACTTGCGGTGGAATACGGACTGCTTACACCATCAGAGCCGCAAAACAATCCCTATTTCACCGCAACTAATGAAGAGAACGAGTTAGATGGCCGAGTCTTTGGACAGCTCAAAATAGTCAGGATGTAAGGCGATAACCGGGCCCTGCTCCTCGGGCATCAGGTGCAGGTGTGTCTCGGCCAGATAGCTCGCCGTGTCGGTATCGCCCTTTTTAATGGCCTCGAGAATTCGGCGATGCTGCCGACGAATCGGCTCCCAATCCAGATCCTGAGAGACCATACGCAACCAGTTGTATCGCTCAAAATGCGTATTGACGCTCTTCATCCAATCCCACAACATGTGGCGGCCGGCAATCTCAAAACACGTCTCATGGAACAGGTTGTCCAGATCGAAAAAGCGACGCGTTTCGCTATGGTCGAGCGACTCGGACTCGGCAAGAATCTGCTCGAGCCGATGCTTTTGCTCGGGCGTGGCGGCCGAACAGCATTTAATAAGCACGCTTCTCTCGAGCTTCTCACGCAAGAAGCAGGCGTTTTCGGCGTGTTCCATGCTGATCTTAGAGACGTAGGTGCCGCTTTTGGGGCGCGTTTCCACCAGCTCCTGCTCACGCAGGCGTACAAAGGACTCGCGAATGGGCGTGCGCCCGATTCCCGTCTCCTTTTCCAGACCAATCGCCGAAAGGCGCGTGCCGGGCTTGAGCTCGGCATAGATGATCTTGGAGCGCAATGCGTTGTATGCCTGATCTTGCAGGCTCTGATAATGCTGGTGTTGTTCCATAAAGCCCTCGGATAAGTCCTCGGTTAGTCGAATACCACCATGCAATACTATCGCATCGACACGCCCCAGCTCCCAATCAGTCTTTTTGGGACGGGGCTTTTTGGCTACCCTGAGCCGCAGGTCGGCCCCTTGCCACAAAAGTGGCCCATCTACTACGTTAACACGGATAGCCTCGGCCATACCGAAAACCGTGAAAACAAAACCGCAGGTAGACAGCTTGTCGATTTTCGAAAAAGCCGACTATGGTTGACCCCTGCGGCTTAAACGTAGTAGATAGGCCCTTTTCGTGGCGCAGCACTACTGCACCCCAAATTGGCACCCCGAGCCCTCGTGAGTTGCCAACAAGCTGTTCGCCCAGCGCTTTATCCGCGCGGCATTCGGAAAATAGCACCACCGTAAGAACCCGCGAACAGCGCTATACGTTGCTATATCTCACTATACTTTGCTATATCTTGCTATACTTTGCTATATCTTGCTATATCTTGAGCAAAGGTGGCTCACATGCAAACAAACCCTTTTAAGCCCACAGCAGGTAAAACACCCCCCACGATTATCGGCCGCGAAGATGTACTCGAAGAATTCAATGAAGGCCTCATCAACGGGCCTGGTGCCCCGGGGCGCCTAATGCGCATAGCCGGCGTCCGTGGAACGGGCAAGACGGTCCTCCTTGACGAGTGCTCACGTTTGGCGCAAAGCCGTGGCTGGACGGTCATAAAAGAGGTCGCAACCGAGGGACTTTGCCAACGCATTCTCGAACAGCTGCAGCCCAAATTCCAGGCCAAACACGCCAGATTTGAGCCCACCGTAGCTGGCATATCCATCGGCAGCATAGACATTGAGCGAATCGGTCCATCGCTACGCGACGCCATGAGACAGACAATATCCAAGAATGAAAATGGCCTGCTCATCACTCTCGACGAGGTTCAAGACGCAGAGCTCGATGAGGTCCGAACGCTCTCCATTGCGATTCAGCAGGTTATCGGCGAAGACCTTGATATCGCCTTTGTTTTTGCGGGGCTGCCTTCGATGATTGAAAGCATCATCAACGGAAAGACACTTACGTTTTTGCGCCGTGCCCTCCCCTTTGACCTGAAGGCTGTGGCAGTAACCGAAGTGTCGTACTCCCTCGAGGAAACCATTGAAGCGTCTGGCATGGAGTTGCAGCCAGGTATTGCCGGCCAACTTGCCGAGGCAACGCAAGGTTATCCTTTCATGATCCAACTCGTTGGATACTACGCATGGCAGTTGGCAAGACGCGCACATACACCGATTATTGGAGAAGAAGAAGCCGAGCGCGGCATTGCAACGGCACGCGAACGCTTCTGTGCCATGGTGATTGAGCCCGCGCTACAGCGCATTCCGCCCACGTGCATCGCTTATCTGCTGAGCATGGCATCTTTGGGGCAGACGAGCTCGACCAGCATGGTTGCCGATGCCCTAAACAAAACGCCTCAACAGGTGAGTTCCGTCCGCAGCCGCCTGTTAAGAGAATCGATTATCGAGGCTCCCTCGTACGGCAAGGTCTCATTTGCCATCCCCTACATGCGCGACTACCTCTACGAGCACAAAGCCGAACTGGAAGTTGAACTGTAGAAACGGCAACTGCCCTGCAAGACGAAAACCGTTTTCGTACGGATTAAAGCAGACGTAAACGATTTTCGTCTTGATTTGCGTACGGAATTAAGACGTAAATTGCGCTTTCGTACGCTTATTACCAGACGCAAATTGTTTTCGTCCGGCCATGCGTCCCCAATCTAGACGAAAAGAGCCCCGAGCTCGTATTGAACTGCATCCCAATTCTTGGACGGGCGCCGATGCCCTGATCTCTGCCATGTCGAGGTGCGAGATCAAATCCTTGGCGCGCTCGCCGGAGTGGTATGCCTTGTTCGGCGCCACCTTCCTGTAGAGCTTCTTGAGCTTCGTCTTCCCCTTGTTGCCCGGCGGCATCTCCGTCTCAGGTGGCAGCCCTAGGAAGGACAGGACGCCGGGCAGGTCGCACAGCATCACGTCCTCGATGTCGGCCTTGGCCGCCAGGTCGACGACTCTCTGCGCTGTCGGCGAGATGTTCGGGGTGCTGCTACCGCCCGCTGGTTCGGAAGCTGGCGGGCAGTAGCGGGCAGTAGCGGCAGTAGCGGTGTGGCTCGATAGGCCCGAATATCCGTAAGGAAGGTGCTCGCTCTCATATGTGCTGATATGCCTCGCCTCGCGAACCTTGGGATGCTTCCTGAGGTAATCCCTCAATTCGAGCCACTCTTTATGCTCATAACGCTTCGAAATCGTTTCCCCGTCGACAGTTTCCTTCACATAATGGTATGTTCGAACGCCTTCGAACTTGCCGAACCCGTTCTCGACGCTGAAGTTTCTGAACCAGCGCGAAAACCCATTCAGGTCCATGAAGTTGACTTGGGGATGCCTGTCTTTCGTTCGTTCGAATGAGTGGACGAGCGGAGTGCCTTTGACTTGTTCCAGGCCGAAGGCTTCCATTTCGCGGGCCTGCTCCTTTTTCCAGAATTCGAGATACGACGTCAGCGTCTCGCTTATCGAGATCCTCCGCACGCTTTTCTTGCTTTTGGGCGAGCGAACGCTTCGATCGGCCGCGAACTGCTGCTCAATGAGGATGCTTCTGTTCTCGACGGAGACATCGGACCACGTCATCCCGAGGGCTTCTGCCCTTCTCATGTCGGTGTCGAGCATGAGCATCACGCATGTGATGTGCGCGTCCGGTTCTCGATTGAGTAGGATGTCGAGTAGGCGAGCGGCGTGATGGTTCCTTCGCGGTTGTCGTGGAACTTTTTTGCGTACGAGCCGACGGTGTCCCTCGATTTTTGGACGTAGGTGCCGCTGTTGAGTTCTGCCTTGTAGGCTTCGAGTGCGGCGTCGACCTCTCGGCTTTTGGTGGTATGTATGGTCTGCCACGGCGAATAGCGGTATTTGCCCGTGACCGGATCCTTGCCGAGGCTGTGACGGTAGCGCCACGTGTATTTGTCGCGGCGTTGCTTCGTTCCTTTGCCTATGACGAGAGGTCGGTCGTTCATCGTGTTCCTTGCCTGAAGTGCCTGAGAATCGCGCTCGGTTGCGCGGAATGGCGCAAAGGGCTGGGGCGGGTGGGCATTACCCTTGGTGGAGGGCCCTGCGTGGGGTCACACCCCAAAGGTAATGCTCCGCCTGACCGCTTTCAAGCTCGTTGTGGGTCGAATTTGGGTCGAATAATTCCGCGTACTTTTCTTTCGTAAATCTATGAAAACATCAAATGACCTGGAGTTATATTGACTTCAATTTGGGTCGAAATGTCTGAATGAAACAACGTCGTAGCGACCTCATAACCCGAAGGTCGGTGGTTCAAATCCGCCCCCCGCGACCATGAAACTTCAGGTCGGAAGCATAAAAGCTCCCGACCTTTTTCTTTGTCTAGGGGTTTCGGCATCTCTCGTTCTTTGGGTACCTCGAGGCGGGCAATCAGATAGATGCTTACGAGTATCATAGGGTCTTTTTACGTCGCGGTCGTGTCTCGTACTGGTGCGCCGCTCTTTGTGGGACGTGTCACTTTGCCATAGGTTGTCCGGCGGCGGGGCGCAGGTCGTTCCCCGTGGCGTCGCTCCTTTCGACGCTACGCTGCCTGGCTACTCGTTCCACTGGTGCTTTTTCATGTCGACGCAGCCGTTGTCTCGGAAGGCGACTCCTTCCTCCGTCAGTAGTGCTCGCTGGTCGGGGAAGTTTGGCGCGAGGCGTCCCGCGTGGTTGACGACGCGGTGGCAGGGATAATCGCCGTAGCGATCCGCCTCGCTCAGCACCGCTCCGACCAGGCGAGAGTTTTTCTCCCTGCCGATGAGGCGCGCTATCTGACCGTACGAGGCGACGCATCCCGCCGGAATCTCTGCCACGACGGAGAGAATCTCATAAACCAAATCTTCGTCCAGGACTTTTCCCATCGTATCGCTCCCGTGTTCGCTTTTGCCTTCGGGGGCGCGGCGCCGATCACCCGTGCTGCGATTTTCGCAGCTCCTCTTACCGAAGCATCGAGGGAAAGCGCGTGCGTGTCAAGGTTGTCTGGTCCAGTTGCTGGCTCGATGCCTCGAGATGTTCGCCTCAAGTGCGACCTGCCCCTATTGGAAAAGGATGCCGAAGATGTATTTGGTGATGGCGGAGCGGCGGATGACCCCCACGAGTTTGCCCTCGTCATCAACCACAGGAAGCTTCTTGAACTTCTTCTTCGCCAGCAGCGCGGCGACGCGGGCGATGCTCTGCTCGGGACGGGCACACACTACCTGGCGCGTCGCGAAATCCATGACGCAGCGATCCTTCAGGTCTTCGATGCGCTGCTCAAGGCTCTGATCGTCGAAGTACAGCATGGACGCGTCGCCGCCCGTGAAGATGGTGTGAGCGCGATGCTGCGCGATGGCTCCCATGACATCGCCGTCGGAGATGAACCCGACCACCTGGTTGCGCTCATCGATTACGGGCATGCTGCTCACCTCGTTTTCGACGAGCATGCGCACCACGTCGGAAATCGTGCAATCCTGCGTGCAGGTGAACGGCTCTTCAATCATGATGCTCGAAACGGGCGTCCCCTCGAGCTCGAGCGGGATGCGCTCGGACAGAATCTCGGACATCGCTTATGCCTCCTTCGTTTTCGGTGCGGTTTTCTTGGTGCGCACGCTGAATATGGCGCAGATAAGGGAAACGAGGCCGATTGCCGCGCACACCTTGTAAGCGACGCCCGCGCCCACGGCGGTGGCTACTTGGGTGCTCGCATCGACGCCGGCCGACGCGGTGACGCTTGTCATGACCGTGATGATGAGCGCCGTGCACAAACCGCCGGCGACCTGGCGGCCGGTGTTCGCGATGGCGTTGCCGTGGGCGATCATGTCATTTTTCAAGGCATTGACACCCCATGTGTTTACCGGCATGTTCGCGAGCGACTGGCCGGCGGGCTGCAGCCGGCCGAAAAGGGCTGGTCACCA
>OASQ01000167.1_pt1 | contig 36582 bp, 37 predicted proteins | sample 1475771 | NCBI WGS metagenome assembly OASQ01 (sample SAMEA2579910, study PRJEB22360) | human gut metagenome | reverse complement strand
CTGTAGCAGAATGTATGGTTGTGTTATGTTTCCGAATATATGCTGCGAGAAGTTCATTAAATTCATCCAGTGACTGAATCTGTTTCAGGTCAAGTCCATAAAGCCAGCGCTCTTTCAATGTTCTAAAATTCCGCTCCACTTTCCCCTTTTTATGACAATCTTTACATAACCCTTGCTGGCTCCATCTCTGACCGGCGTATGCAAAAGTACTGTCCCTACAGATGCACAGATCATATCCAACTGATGATTCTTATACGGTGCACCAGAGTCAACATACAGTTTATTAGGGATTCCATAGGTCGCAATCGCATCTTTCAGGACTTTCTGAAAGTTATAGGCATTCTCCTGATAAAAAAGACGGCCGCCTACAATCATTCTGGAATAATCATCTAAAATCATAATCAGATACGTCCGGTGTTTTTGGCTTATAATGAACAGTACGTCCATCTGGGAGCTGCATTGGAACCTTTGATACCCTCCGACAGTACGCCATAATAGATTCATCCGGATACGTTTCCTGAATCACCGGTGCGATCATCCCAAACCGGAGCCTTGCAATTTCCATTAATTCGTCTATTCCCTCTTTGTTATTGTGTTGTTCCATTTCTATCGCCTCCGATTAGAGCGTATTCCTAATCCGTGTTTTTGTACATGTCGAGATTATGGGAAGTTTCAGAGGTGTTTTTTCTCGGAAACTATAAGTGATGAAAATCTGATGCATGGTCTGCCTGCAGAAAAGAAAAGCGGAACGATTTCCAAAACTGAAAAAGTAATTGACCATCTATTTCTGCAATAAAATCGGATTGTTTCTTCTGCGCATCGTTTAATGCTCCAAGTATCAGCTTTTTATGAGAAAAGAACAAATCCCGAAAAGCATAAAGCGTAGAGTGAACATTCTGATACATTTCACAAATTTTTTCCACGGTATGTGTACGCAAAAAATAGTCTTTTAATACCGTCAGAATGAAACGGATACTATAAGAAGTGTATGGAATCAAAACCTCCGGCAAAACTGCGTGGGTATGTCCACAGGAAGCGCACTTTACCCTTGGGATCTGTAATATTTCGGTTTTTATGTGATTGGCTTTTAAGGTGATCATGTAACGCGAATAACTATCATGAAGAATCATTTGCCCTTTGGAATCACAGTATGGACAGACTTGTTCAGAAAGATTTAATTTTGCGATTGCCCGATCAAACCATTCTTGATCAGAAAGTTTTATATTTTTTAGCTTGCAAAATAGATTAAAAATACGTATCATAACATTTGGATACTTCCTTTGGGATGTATTTTAGAAAGAGGGAACCGGTTCTTGCCAGGAAGGGGTTCCTTCTTTTTTATTATAAACCTTTTGTAAAGAGAAAAAAGCATGCAGTAAATCACTACACACTCTCATCATTCATCCCACTTATCTATTCTTATTATCTGTTGTTTTCCTTTTGTCTCAATCACTTATAAAAAGTTGCTCTACATTTTATTTCACACATATCTCTTTACGTATACTTCTTCCGTGACAGCCATTTCTGATCAATACACTTCACTTCCCCATTAAACCGAATATGTAAATGCACACCACCAGATCTCTGATTAATCTTCTCCACAATTCCATGTCCGAATTTCGGATGTGTCACCGCATCGCCAAGCTTATACTGAACCACTTCATCTTTTCTCTTCTGTGCAGTCTTCAGTTGCTGATAAGTATCCCGGACCGGCACGGACTTATCATGAATCCTGTTCTTTAATACCTTATCATAGTCATGATTCATAAGCGCTTCGCCCGCCTTATAATACGGCGTCGGCGCCGCTCCGATTAGAGAACAACAGTATTTCCACGCACTTCCGTGCGTTCCTGCCTGCCATTTATACTTTTCGGGAATCTGCATATTGTACTGCATGTAATGGGCGTATTCGTGTTTAAATAAATCTATGCGATCCTCTTTGGACAGCGGATTCTTCACACCATATGCAATAAACAACAGCGAAAAATGAAAATGCTCTTTTTCATGTGCACTTCGTCTAGTGTAAGATCCCAGTGTGTCCGTATCATATCCAAATGTTATCGGTACTTTTGCCCCGTTTAAATGCAGCTTTCTATCCAGTTCTTCATATAGATTTTGTATTAATGCCCGTAAAATAGGGATTTCTTTCTGCAGGCGCTGCCGCAGGAATTGGTCTTCTCGATTGTAATATATCATCTTCTCACTCAGTATTCTTTCCTTAATCTCAAATTTATTTGTTATTATTTTTGAGTTCCTTTTTTACTTTCTTTATACTCTTTTACTTCCAGTTTTTCCAGATATCTGGCTGATATCCTACCGTTGCCTGCTTTCCATTACGAACAATCGGTGTCTTGATCACCTTTTGATTTTCCAAAATTTTCTCTGCTTTATCTTCCTCTGCCAGATAAGTGATCAGTGCAAGCAGATCTTTATCCTTGCACTCCTGATCAATCAGTTTTTCATATCCTCCGACAGCCTGGCATACCGAATTGAATTCACCTTTACTCAGACCTTTTCCTTTCATATCTACGAACTGGTATTTAATTCCGCGCTCTTTGAAAAAGCGTTCTGCTTTTTTGCTGTCGAAGCTTTTCTTGGTTCCGAATATTTGTATGTTCATCCTTGTTCCTCTCTCATTCTTCTCTTTCTACGCTATAATATAACTGTTTTGGACTCTTTGGCTTATCTGGAATACTCAACTTAATTACGCCAGCTTCTACTAATGGATTTACATACGTCTGTATAGCATAAGTAACAGAATTTAACCCCAGATAATCACAAATTTCCTTTCTTGTACGCGGTGTTTTACAAAATACTATTAAATTATTTGTTTCTTCATCATTTGACATATCTTCATAATCATTCTTTGATTCTTTATATAGTTTTACAATAAAACTTCCTCTTTCATCCAAGAATTCTGGCTGTCTTAAGTTATATTTCTCCATTTCCATCCGGATTGTTGGAATTCCCGAATACCTGTTTTCTGTTATTCCCAATGTTTCAAGTGCCGATGCAAGTACCGGATTTCTTGTATCCGGTTGAATTTTTCCTAATTGGTCAATAGTGATTCTTCCATATAATCCACCTGGATTATGTATTTCAATCCTGTCTTCAAACATTATAAGTTGAATCGGCATTCCTTCTGTATGAATACTATAATCACGATGTACTAATGCATTTATAATAGCTTCTCTAACCGCTGTTATTGGATAGTCTGTTCTGTCAGTTCTTCGTCCGGTTGTCGGACTTATAATTGTCTTTGTCCGCATATTGCGTTTCACAAATAATAATGCCTCATCCAACATTTCCGGAACTGTTCCTTCTATTCTCTGATTATCCGAGAATCTTTCCCCCATGTCGCCAAGACTTCCTATTGTTCTCCCAGGAATTACAATTGCCGTAATACACAATTGTGGAAAATATGCCTGTGGATATGGACTAAAAAGCAAAGTCGCACTAAGCGTTACTTTCTCTCCTCGCTTTATGCTCATAAGTTCATAAATACTTTCATTATCAAGTGTTGCTAATCTTTGTTTTCCTCTCTTTAACAGTTCAACATAACGATTCAGTTCTTCCTGATCCAATGACATTAATGTTACTCTCGGAACCTCACGGATATCGTCTTGATATTTTCTTCTATATGCTTCATAACTATATATTTCGTATTCTGTCATCGGTTCATCACTATCCCCAATACGGGTATAGGACCCCTTCAACCTTCCACGTCCTTGATAATAGCAAGGTCTGTCTGCCAAATCTATTCCGGGAATTTCAGCAGAAACAAATTTTTTATTTTCCTTCTCCGCAACTGTAATAAGCGGCCGTACAACCGGATTCATCTGCAAGCATTGCTCGTTAATTTTCTTTTGAATGTCCTGAGCATCATAAACACCAACTTCTTTATAATCTTGTTTCTCATCAATTCCAAAAACAATAATGCCACCATCATCCTGATTAGAAAAGCTTGACAAAGAATCATATAATCGTTTCGGACATCCTTGCTCCGCTGATTTCAATTCCAAATTCTGCGTTTCGCATTTCATTTTTTGAATTAATTTTAGTTTGTCATATAATTCTTCTGTTGTCATTTTAGTTCCTCCATTTATATTTTAGATTCTAGCACTATATTTAAGTTTATGCAAGAAACTCAAATATTATTCTTATGAACTAAAAAAGAACTCAAATTTATACTTCAAATTTGAGTTCTTTTTCATTTTCAATGTCCACTTATTCCTCTCTATATTTTCTAGTCCATCTCTTCTTCAATCTTCTCCGCAACCGCCACATCCGCCGGCAGCCACTCCACATCCGTAAGCTCCTCCCTGGTCAGCCATCTGGCTGCCTCATGCTCCTTCAGCACCAGATCCCCTTTCACGATCTCACACCAGAAGCAATCCATCGAAAGATGAAATCCCGGATAATCATACTCCACCGTCTCGATCCATTCGCCAACCGCAACTTCCGTATCCAGTTCTTCCATTATCTCACGCTTCAACGCTTCCTGCGGCGTCTCCCCGGCTTCGATCTTGCCGCCCGGGAATTCCCATCCGCCTTTGAACTCGCCATATCCGCGCTGTGTTGCGAATATCATCGTTCTTCCGTCTTCCTTTACTGCCTTTATCACTGCTGCCACAACTCTAATCGTCTTCATCTTACCATTTATCTCCCGTCAAAAATCTTCCTGTAACAGTCTCTATTCATTCACAATATACTGATAAATATCCTCTATCACCGGAGTCTCCAGCTCCCATTCGATCTCCACCGCCGTCTTATCCGTATTTGGCATCACAAACTGCTTCGCATTCCCGGTCGCGATCACACGCCCCAGATAATAGAATTCCTTGGATATCTTATCATCCTTATTCTTTCTCACAAACAGTTGCACATCTATGCCACGTTCTGTTGCGTTTAGGAAATTCTGCACATCTTCCGAATCCATGCTTCTTCCACTTTTGGAAATCGCGATCAGCCGGTTCTCTGCTACGAAATGATCTTCGTATTTCGTGGTATCGCTGATATTGTCCTGCTTATCGTAGTTAATGAATATCGGAAATGTCTTAGTCTTCTTATCATATTTGTAACCGCCGATGTTCAACGGCACTTCATTTCTCTCCCAGTTCAGCAGACGGCAGGCATCCTCATATGTATATTTCTGATACAATACCAGATTCGTATCCTGATAATGGTAACTGTAATTGACCTTATATCTCGAGATTCCGAAGTCCACCAGTTCCTCCAGAATCGCACAGAATTCCGGATTCTCTAACATTTTCCCATACACATCGGAAATGCCGTAATCATCCTGTTCCTTCTTGAGAAATACACACTGTGCGTAAGTCTTCTTTGCTGCACTCGTTGGAAATTCATTGGTCATCATATTGATCACATTTTCCGTGCAATGCTCGTCCATCTCACAATGATACTTCTCGGATAAACGCTTCCGCAGACGCCCAATGATTCCATGGCGATACTGCAACGTACGTTTCAACAATTCCAGCTCATGAATCCGCTTGCCGCTCGCCAGCTTTTTGGAAATGAATTCGATTGCTTTTTCTTCGTCTTCTGACAATCGAATGGTATATTCCTTTTCGTATTTCACAAGGAATTTGTAATACGAACCCAGGCTGTTATTGTCGAAAATCCGCAGCACATCCATTTCCCCATATTTATCAAAATCCGTAAGCGCCGGGATATGCCCCAGCTTATTCTTCAGATTCGTATAATTCTCCCGGATTAATTTGATATCGCTGAAGTTCGCATTATCAATCGCCTGGAAGATCCGCTTTCTGGAAATCTCATCGAAGTGAATCGTACTCGCACCCGGAATCACTCTGCCGCCTTCCATGACATAACGGCGGATATTGTCCTTGTTATAACTGCGGTCGCCGGACAGCGCAATCGGAATCATAAAGTTATTCCGGTAATTTCCGATGAAATCCAGTACAACGACATATTCTTTGTTCTCGGCTTTTCGAAGTCCCCGGCCAAGCTGCTGGATGAACACGATCGGCGACTCTGTCGGACGTAGCATGATGACCTGATTGATCTCCGGCACGTCCACACCCTCGGAAAATATGTCTACGGAAATGATGTAGTCCAGGGCATCTTCGGATTCTTCTCCTGCCAGCCGTTCGATCGCTACTGCTCTCGCTTCTTCCGAATCACTACCGCTCAGCACCAGCGTCCGCCAGCCCTTAGCATTGAATTTCTTCGACAATTCCTTCGCCTCATCAATCCGGCTACAGAAAATCAACCCCTTCACGCGGTCGCCACTGTATCCGAAATATTCCGCCTGTTTCATGACATTTTCCACACGCTCTTCGGATGTCAGATAGCGGAAGTTCTCCACCTTTTCTTCGGATGATTTTCCCGCATCTGCAATAATATCCAAATCCGTGATTCCAAAATAGTGGAACGGACACAATAGATCCTCCTCCATCGCATCCTGCAGGCGGATCTCGTATGCGATCTGATGATTGAAGATTTCGTAAATGTTCCTGCCTTCCAGATTGTCGTCTCGTTTATCTGGCGTTGCGGTCATACCAAGCCATAGCTTTGGTTCGAAATAGTCCAAGACTTTTTTGTAGCTGTTGGCGGCGCTGTGGTGGGCTTCGTCGATTACGATTGTATCAAATGAATTCTTCTCATACCGGTGCAAATTCTCCTCTTTGCTCAATGTCTGGATTGTTGCAAAGATAAAATCCTTGTCATATTCCTGATATTTTCCCGTCACCAGTCCCATCGAAACTTGTCCGCTGAATACCTTGCGAAGTGACTTCTGCGCCTGCTTCGCAATCTGATTCCTGTGTACCAGAAATAACGCTCTCTGGAATCCCAGTTCTCGCATGGCGAATGCGGAGGCGTATGTCTTACCGGTACCTGTTGCCGATATCAGAAGCGCTTTTCTCTCGCCCGCTTCCTGTATCTTCCGCAGGTTCTTACTAAAGCCGACCTGCATGCTATTTGGCTCTAACTTATATTTTTCAATCGATGTAATATCATCCAGCTTCGCAACATCACGCTGATGCTTGATGATCTTATATTTTTCCCGATATGATTCATAAAATGTGTCAAAATCCAGTGCATACTTCGAGTTCCACAGCGAATCAAATTCCTGTACGATTTCCCGTGCCATCTCACCATCTTCCGTTGACACGATCTTCGTATTCCATTCCCGGTTGTAAGTCAGCGCTGCACTTGTGATATTAGAACTTCCGATGATAATCCGGTAGATCTCTTCTTTTTTGAAAATGTATCCCTTGGTGTGGAAGCCTTCTTTTGCTGCTTCTACATCGTACATTTTCAAAGTGATATTCTGTAACTCATTCAATTTTTTCAGTGCTCTTGGCTCACTGAAATTCAGATAATTCGTTGTCAGAATCTCTCCCGGAATATTCTTCTTTTCCAGTTCTTTTAACGTCTGCAAAAGTGGCGTAATTCCGCTCATTGTGATAAATGCCACACTGATCTGGAATTGATCACACGCCAAGAGCTCATCCTCGACGGATGAGAGAACTTTCTTTCCTTCTTTGTGATTGTTGGATACGAACTGCGGGCGGTAGGCCAGGCTTGAAGCTGTGGCACCGTTGATGTAGGCGGTTTCTAGGGCGGTTCGTAGGGTGGTGATGTGGGGGATGTTCATTTGAGTGACGCTCCTTTTCGTAATTTTACTAATCCCTTCATTGTGAATAGTTACTCTCTTATTTCTCAATTTATTCTAAGATTTTTCATGTTTAATTCCTGCATCAATTTTTTATGTTCAAAATATCCTTTAATATCTGTAGATTTACAAATCTCTTCTAATCTGAATTGATAATCATGCATTGTCATATTGTAAACCTCAATACCTTTTCTTTGTGCCATTTGATAAATAAATTCTTTATTATCTTTGGCCATTCTACAACCATTATAAATTGCTTTTATTGGGAAAAATGGAATTTTATTTTCGTAAATTTCACAAATATTATTCGATAATATAAGCCTCCATTCATTTTCATAACTCCAAGACGAAGATTTTGTAATAAATGAAAGTAAAATATTTTTCTCAAACTCTATCTTTTCATGCTTTGTAAATGGAATTCGTTTTACATATTTGTAAAACTTTCTCTTACTTAACACAAGCTGCTTCGCGCTATATATACACGGTAATAATCCACCTAGTATCATTTCCGTCTCATTATTATTCACAATCGGCTTCGTCAAATCATATTCAACACAAAAACCTTCATGATTTTGGGAATAATGTGCCCACAATTCCATAAATGTCGTTAATTGAAATTCATTTAAATCAGCAAACGAAGTGATTTTTGCTGTATTTTCTCTCAGCTTTCCCAATCCTTTTGAATATTCCTCGTTTATCTGACGTATAATTCTATAAATTTCGTCCGCTCCCACTCTTTCTTTTTGATTATTCACGTCATATTTAAGTTCAAATAATATACGTTCAAATGTATTTCTATTAGAAAAATAAGACTGGTTTTCTTCAAACTCACTTGTCTCTAATTTCATTAATTCCTCTTCTGATAATATTCCCCTCTCAACAGCTCGGGTTTCGATTAACTTTTCAATCAAACATTTTTTTATAAATTCCTTCTTATCTACACATAATAAACAGTCAAATGGATCATTAAAGTTTTTTGGATTATTCATAAATACTGTATTAGTTTCTATACATTTTATACTATTTTGATTAAATGGAAAAAACTTAAATAATTGTTTCGGCATATGTTCTCTTTTTTCTAAATGTTTAATCTGCATAGCCTTATATATACTAACATCTCTATCCAGCGCATACTTTGATATATCTTTAATCCATCCTTTTTGCCATTTCCCATTGTAGAATTTATTTTGATAATCTGATTTTTTATATGCTGAATTTTCATTTTCCCACGACCAGCTAAATTGTGATTGTTCTTTTCGCATAAATTCACCTTTTATTTATGTACATTTTACTTTATCTATTTACATAGCTCATTTATTACTACCATTCAATTCTTATATTCAATTTCTGTATATGCTCATTCATCTTTACATTTATCTCCTGAAATTCCCGAACCAACTCATCATATTTCGGATACATTTTTTGCAATTGATCAATAAATTTATATTCTTTTGCATTTTCAATTTTATACCATCTTCTATAATCAGTTTGATTCGCCGTAAGAAAACAATTTAAATCTTTAATCATACTCTTCATTTCTTTATATACAATATTATCCGTTGTATTCGCATTTTCATAATAACTCATTTGCATTCTAATAAATTCATAAATATTATAATATGATTCAAATACATCATCAAAATTATCATGCTCTGCTTCAATCTTGAACAAACTTCTTTTTGTAATAAAATAATTTGTAAGATTTGTTTTTACTACCTTATCAATATTTTTTAAATTAAACTCTATACCAGCAATTGATATTGATGGTATTTTTATATCTGCATATTTTCTCCAAAATATAATTCCCCATAATATCAATCCTCCAACAATTAAAGTCGCATATTTTTTTAAAACACCTGCTATAAAATTCAAATTCATTACGAAAGTATGCATTCCTGGAATATTTAATAATAAACTTTTAATATCAACACAGCCCAACACCAATCCAGTCACTATCAGAACCGCCAATCCAATTAATAATTTAGTTTCTTTTGTTATTTTATTCAAAATACTTCTTTATTTCTCCTTTATTAATTTTCCAAAAATCTATCATGTTTATCTAATTTATAAACATTTTAATCAATATATTATTATAATTTTCTAATTTATATTTTGTTTTTCCCTCATCCACTCTTTCATCATATCTCTATATAACGTATTAGAAAAATTTTCTTCACAGCACACTATCAGATCCTTGTCTTTTTGATAACGAAACGCAATATATTCACACAAAAGTATTAACATATTTTGATATGCCTCTGGCAAATTTTTATTTTCAACAATATATTTTATATATTGAAGTGAGTATTTAGTTTTTAAAATTTCTTTCATTCTAATCAATAGCTCTTTAAATACTTTTTCTGATTCTTTTTTATCAAGTCTTATTTTTTCATTATTCAAAGGAACTTTCTTATCTAAATTAATGCAGCATTGATTATTAGCATACATATGCAAACTATCACTGATATGCATATATTCTCCAACTTCAACATTTAACCATCCTGCTATAATTTCCTGTAAATATGTAAATTGTAAAAAGTTGTATGGCAAACCAAAAACAATATCATTGCTACGCATAATTTGAGTCCATAATAGTTCATTGTTTCTTATTTTTAACATTGAGCATATATTACATGGTATATCGTCATTATTCGGGAACCCTTTTTTTTGTGGAAGATCAATATCTGGTTTCCAGATTTCTAATACTACTTGTCTTGATTGCGGATTATTATTTAGTGCATTATATGCTCTATTAATTTGATCAAAGCCAAAACTATATCTTAAACGTCTCCCATATGCCCCCGGATACCGATTGTATTCCCCCTGATATTTAGGTAATTTCGGGTTCCATGTATTTAATAACACAGACTCATCACTTCCATTCATTAACATAACCAACTCGGCAACCGCAAATGCCGGACTTATTATCGGTTTTCTTCTTACTACCCACCGCTGAGTCGGGTCTGATATTGACATACATACATGAGTTAATTCTTTAGTTCGTCCATTTCGTCCATCAAATACTTCACCAAATTTTTCTAATTTTCGGTAAATATTACAATACACTTCATCTGCTGTTCTTCCTAAAACATACTTATTTACTCCCATAACCCCTTTGTCATTTTATTATTTATTCCCCACTTTGGTGGATAAAAATAATTTATTTTCTCCTTATTTATTCTATATTTTTGTTTAATCCTTGTTCGACCATCACGATCTATAATGTCCGGATGTTTAACACGTGAATACTTGTCCGTTTCGCAAAAAATATTTTGACAATCGATAAGCTGTAATTTTCTTCCCCAAAGAGTTTTAAATTTCAATCCTAATCGTTCAAATTCTTCTTCTTGATGTTCACACATGTATTTAATTATATATTCTTTGGAATATTCTTCTGAATTGCTAAAGCATTTTCTTATGCCGGCTTTCGCTCCCGGCCCTGCAACAACAAATTCCATTTCATTAAAATCTATTAATTCTGAATAATTAATATCAATAGCGTATTGATATGCCAAAAAAGTACCTATTGTTGGATATGTTAACAATAAATGATACACTTCTTCTAAACTTCGACTATAAACAATCTTTTTTGTTATATTATCCTTCATCATATAATCTATTAACATTAAATGATTCATAAATTTGCGTTCTTGACCAAATGCCGTCTTTCCAGATGCCATTATATAAGCACCTGAATATAATTTTTCTCCTTTCATATAATAATCATTCAATAATTTTCCATATCGTTCTATATCATATTCATTATATACAATCTTTCCCAAAATATTTTCTAACTTTTTCCAGGTGTCTATATTATTAAATGTTTTAAAAAGTAAAATTCGAAATATAATATCTTCCTCACTGTATCCATTTTGATAAATTATATTTCTTATTAAATATTGACTTACTCTATCACTCGCTCTATAGGCATTTGTAAACTTATATTCCTGCAAAATTTTATCCTCTGTAAGATTATTTTCTTCTCCTTCAAATTTACGTATAAAAATATTCTGTCGTTCATTAGCAAACTTCCAATATGTATCATATACTTTTGTTTTTTTTAATTCTTTTCGTTTTATTATCACCATCTTTTTCCCCTTTGAATCGTACAAATTTATCAGATTCATTCCATTTATGGGGTAATCCATGTTGTCCCGGATCTCCACAATGTTCTTTTACCCAATCAATAAAATCTATACATCTATCTTCTTGAATTTTTTTGTATCCTCTACAAGTCGCAATTATATTTTTAAATTCATTTGGTACTTCTATTGCATCACTACCAAAGTACCAATAATATGAAGATATTAAAACTCTGTCAATTCTAGTGTCATGATTAAGATTATTATAATTTATTTCATTCTCGTAACTATGATGAGAATTTTCCTGTACCCATTCGTTTCCAACATGATGATAAATATTGTCACCATAACATTGCTGATAACATCCATCAAAACATGGTCTTTTGACTTTAAATCGTGGATTATTCCAATAGTCATCAAATGTACAGGTTTCATCAACGCACATCAAAAAAACCATCTTCCCAGCTATAGTAGTATTCGCTCCACCAAACCCCGCAATCCAATCTCCTTTTAACGCTCGCTGTCGAATTTGTGGTTTACACGTTGCTAATGAACATATGCCCCAAAAAGGATTAGGGGCAAAACCATAATCTCTTGTAATTACATATGAATATAAATTCATTTTCGCATCACCTCCTCTACTAGCAGGTTACTCTTGTCGTTCCCCAATTTCTGCTTGGTCCATTCCATTCATCATTTCCGTTAATACCAGAAATAATACTTTCACCATTCCACTTTTGAAGTGAATTTCCATATTTATTAAATGCATCTGGTAATTTACTCTCGCTTTCTCCTGGCAAATAAACTCCTACTATACGTCTTCCTTTTTTTGCCGCATATTCAATTTCCCAATTTACATAGTCGCTTTTACTTGTATTTTTACCAATCAATACAATTACAGTTCCAGCCCAATCAATCTGTGGCCTAATAAGTTTTTTTATATATTCTTCATTATGTGCCTTATTTGGAGACTTGTTCTCATAAATCGAACTATCCCTCATTGTCATTCCATGTTTACTCAGTAACGCTTTTAAATTTTCTATTTTTTCTGCGTCCGTATGATAATGCGAAACGAAAATATTCTTTATATCTTTCATATTACATTCTCCTCTTTATATACATAAATTAATCTGTGTTTTTATAATGATTTTAATCCTTTTAATACTAAATGTACAGCTTCATCAATATATACTGTATTGAATAATTGTATGTTCTCTTTCTCACTCAATCCATTGTTTAAATCAATCTTTCTTAATTTATTTACAATTTCTGTGTATTCTATATCTTCACCATTATCTTTATATAATTTTAAAAGTTTACTATAACCTACATTATTTTCCTCTTGCCATTTCAAAGTTAATCTTTCAGAAGTATAATTGTTTTCAATTAGTTCACAAATATCATGAACAATACCTCCAAATCCACCCAAAAGATATATCGGAAGTTTTTTTTGGCTTGCAATTAAAATTTCCTCTAAAACCCCCGGCATTTTTCCTTTATATCCTTTAGCTTTTCCTCCTGCACAAATACGTGCTTCACAGTCACTAATCATTATTTCTCGCATTTTTGTCAATGATTTACTCCAAGCATAATTGTTTTCATCCGTATCTGGGAAAACGAATTTGTCTTTTTTTTCAATCATGCCTTCTACTTCTTTATCTATTTCTACATTAATCATCTTTAGAAGCCCTTTATATTCCGCTTTCCAATTTTTAACTTTTTGCGAATCATTTAAATAAATTGGCCATGCTAAATAATTTTTCAAATAAATATCTTTAGATTTAAGCCTATCTTTCAATATCTTAGCTTCTAAAATTAACTTTTCTGTAAATCCATTTTTCCGTAAATCCCCACCATATATTAATGTTGCCGAACTCCCCAAGAGGTATTTTGCAAACACCTGTGACAATTTTTCTAAATATTCTCTATTTTGTCCAATTTTATTCAGTACTTCTATTTCTGGATCTGAAATGGAAATACCTATATTTTTACTCAAAAGTTTCTGGGCTTGCATTTCAACAGGTGTACACACCTTTATTCCTAAATGCTTAAAAAAATCAAGTTCTTCGGAATAAATAGGTGGATCTGGATATAAAATAGTATTATATTTTAAAATAATTTTTTCTTTTTCTTTGCTCAATATTTTCTGTAGATCACACATTTCTGGCGGCCTACTAATCCTCTTTACCTGTCCTTTTAATCCTTCCTCAAATTTATACAATTTATTATCTACATAATAATATCTAATCGTTTCTATAAGAGCTGTTTCTAATATTCTATATAAATCCTCTATTTCTATTTTACCATCACAAATATTAACTCGAACAACCGGAACATTTCCTGCATATGGGAACTTTCTATCTATACTCTTTTCTATCAAATCCACTTCTATAATCGGTCTTTCTTTTTCTTTTGAAATTTGTACTTCGCGTTGACACCAATATCTCGTCGAATATATGTCTGAATTTATAATAATAATTGTAGAATCCCTAATATTATTAATTATTTCATCATCAAATCTATATCCAGGTGCAATTTCATCTGCATCAAAAAAACGTCTCATTGCTGAATTGTCAATTATTCTTTTTAATTGTTTTGCTACATTTACCCCATTTTTCCCATCTTTTGCATGACTCAGAAATATTTTCAATGCACTATTCTGACTTATTTCTTCGTGTTTGTCATTAAATCCTACTCTATAGATTTCATGAGCCATTGAAATAAAAAACTGCTGTTGTTTATTTTTTTCATATTCATATTCTCTAATGTAATTCAAACTCTTTATTGCTTCAATATTAAATGCAGTTTTATCCAATGCTACCGGAACAATATGTAACATTGGATTTTCTACCATTTTTTTTATATAATCTTCCCATTCCTCTGCTGCTACCATATTTTCTCCAACAAAAATATACACTATCACTTTATTCGCCAAAATATTTATACTCATTGGAGTATTCTCTTTTTGGCTATTCGAAAAATAGAATATCGGCAAATCAAGATTTCTTGAAAAAGGATTCTCCAAATCCCTTGTTAACAATTCGGTTGTGTAATCAATATATTTTTTTACAACTCTATCATCTTCTTTATTCCAAACAAAACAAATTGCTAATGGCTCCATTACATTACCTCCCCCATTTCATTATTTATATATGTCCTTTTATAATATTCTGTAAAGAAATAACCTTTATTACATTTTATCGAATATCCTTCATATATAATTGCACATAAACTTCAAAAAACTGTCGCATTTTGTCATTTTTCTCAAAACGTTTTTGATATCCAAAGCTCGGCTTTTTTATCAATTTTTGTTTTTACTTCCCCACCTTCTCATACCTCCGCCGATAATACTCCAAACTCCGATACCCCAGCACATCCCCCATCTGCTCGCCAAACGCCATATTTCCAACAACCTCTCCAATCTCATCCCTCAACGCCAACGCATATCCATCCTTCTCCACAAAGAATCCCTTCCCTGACGCCTTCAAGTATCGAATCGGCATCCGCTTCGCCTTACTCAGATGCTGCTTATCCGTCACTTTCTTATAATCCTCATAAGTATTCACATTCGGGAAATCCTTCCAGTTCGTCCCGGTATCAAAGAATTCCTTCCAACTCTCCAAAACCTCTTCATCTGTAACCGCAAGCCGGATATTTCCATGATTATAAAAGCTGTAAAGGATCGGCATCTTATACACTTTCTGCATCTCCGTAGTTTCGATCGTCTGAATGAATTCTCGACCGATTCCCGCATATAACTTCTGCTCATCCTCTGACAATTCACCAAGTTCATACAGGAAATCAAGATAATGCTGAAATGGATTTTCTTTCGCATGACTGCCGCTGACACAAATCCGGTAAATCTCATCATCCATATAAGTGAATAAGTCCATTCTGCTCGGCCGCTTTCCGTCCAGCAGTTCTTTTACACGATAATATTCCTGCCGGATCTGCATTTTCAGCGTTAATTTTTTCTTATCCATTTCCTTGAACAGATCGATCAGACGCATGTCAAAATCAACGATACAGTCATCCGGATATTCCAGATCCTGATACTCACAGGATCCTTTCTTGCTAAATGATTGCTCTCCGCTTAACAACAGCGGTACTTTTCCCGCCTTCTCATAATTCCCGATGAAATCCAATACGTTCAGATATTCTTTTCCTTTATATAGACGAAGACCTCGTCCCAACTGCTGCAGGAATACGACCGGGGATTCCGTCGGACGCAGGAACATTACCATATCCAGGGAAGCGATATCCACACCTTCATTGAACATATCCACAGAGAAGATCACCCGTATCTCTCCGTTCTTCAATTTGCGGATAGCTTCGTTACGCTCCTCGGCATATGCTCCATTTTCACCGCTGTATACTGCTGAGGAAGCGATTCCTCTCTGACAAAATTCTTTTGCCATATCTTCTGCATGCTGTCTGGAACAGCAGAATCCGATTGCACGCGAAGAACGATATTTTCGATAATATTTGTAAATCAGATCATATCTTCTCTCATTTCCGATATAAGCCTGATTCAGCTCCTGCTCATCATAACGCCCCTTCACGATCCGCAGTCCGGAATAATCCGTCTCATCATACACGCCGTAATAGTGAAATGGTACAAGCATTCCTTTGTTGATCGCTTCTTTTAATGAAATCTGATATGGCACATTATAATCACAGATTTCATAGATATTTTTCCCGTCCATTCTTTCCGGTGTTGCTGTTAATCCCAGTAAGAATTGCGGCTGAAAATAGTCTACGATTCTCCGGTATTGATCTGTAACCGCATGATGGAATTCATCAATGATCACATAGTCAAAATAATCTGCCGGAAAATATGTCTCATTCAAATATTCCGTTCTTCCGAGTGTCGCTACCGATGCGAAAATGACGGATTTATCCGTATCTTTTTCTTTTCCGTCAAAGAATCCATAATCCTCCGAGTTCCGCACATTTTTGAAAGAAACCGCCGCCTGCTTCAGGATTTCTTCCCTGTGTGCAACGAACAACACCCGTTCATATTTTGCCGAATCAAATGCAGCAAGGTATGTCTTTCCGATTCCGGTGGCCGCATATACAAGTCCTTTCGCCGCACCTTCCATGCGGCTTTCCTGTAACGCATACAACGCCTCTATCTGCGCTCCCCGCGGGCGGTACAACATTCGGACATTTTCCGCATTTTCATTCCCACTATCTTCTGCTGTGTCATATTTCGCCAGATCCCTGGACACCGCCGGCTTCTTCCACGCCTTGGAATATCGTTTTAATTCTTCATCATCTATAATGATCGAATGGTTCAGAAACAGATCTTCAAATGTAGCATAGAACAATTCATAATTCTTTTTGTCCAGCGTATCACTGAATCTGTAATTCCATTCGATTCCTGAAGTTAACGCACTTTTGGAAATGTTCGATGATCCGATGTATATTTCATTCGAAGATTCATAATGAAAGATATAAGATTTTGGATGAAATGAGCGTGATGTTTCATTATACAGGCGCAGATTCACACGGTCACCGAGCTCGCTCTTGATCAGATATAAAGCCGACGGCTGTGTGATCCCCAGATAATTTCCCGTCAGGATACGGATCTTCACGCCCCGCTCCAGCGCCCGCTTCATATCATTTAAGAGCATCCGCACACCCGATTCCATCAGAAATGAGACGATGATATCAATCTGCTTCGCCTTTGCCATACTCATTTTCAATTGATAATATAGATACCGGCTCCGGTCTCTGTCCCCGGTCATTACATTCGTAGATTCGATTTCATATGTATCTATTCTTTCCTCAAAATTAGATTGAGCCATTTTTCTTCTCCCCGCCCCGGGCGTACATCTGATGTAATCCATTGTTCTTCTATCTCTAATTCATCCATATCCTGAATCAATTTTGCAAATGTCTCTTCTGTCATATCCGTAAAATATCTGCCGTTTCGTTCCCCTTCGAATGTCCCGTACTTGAAGGATGTGTAAATGATTCCGTGGGCTCGAAGAGCGTTTGCCATCTTCTTTATAATGTCTCGCAGTTCATTTGCCGGAACATGAAGGATTGACGAGCATGCCCAGATTCCGTCGTAGGCTTCTTTTTCATTCAGTTCCTGGAACAGCATGTGTTTTACCGGAATGCCTGTATATTCGCTTGCGAGTTTGCATAGTTCCTGTGAACCGTCTATGGCAGTGACTTTGCAGCCTTGCTCCAGGAAATATTTTGTATCGCGGCCGGAACCGCAGCCGTAGTCCAAGATTTCCGCTCCCGGATGCAGTTTGTCCAGGAAGCGATTCTGCACGATTCCGAAGTCTACAGATATAGTGCCGGTGATGAATTTTTTTGCGTTTTTGTTGTAGTAGTCTAGTGTTGTGGTTGATTTTTGGGTTTCGTTTCTTGCGTTCACGATTGCCTCCTGAGGGTGTGATACTTGTTCCAATATTGTCTTGTATTTATTATACTGCATGGGAGTGGATGGATACAAGAAAGAGTATGCTCTCCTTCACAAAGCATTCAGCAACTCAATAACCATTATCTTTTTTCACCTTTTATTATTTATCACTCTCTTCTTTGAATTCTCTCATTATATTATCAAATGTTTCTTCTGACATTAAACCATACATTTTATTCACATATTCTTTTCTGAACAACAATATTTTCCGAAGTGATAATTTACAAGTTCGAATCACTCTCCATCGATGTTTCCTTTGAATCTTCTTATCTTGGTTATCACGAAATTTCATCCTGACAAATACTTGTTCATAATCAGAATATATCTCCAGTCCAAATTCCAACGGCAGGATTAAAATTGTATATACTATTGGAATCATAAAACTAACCAGTGTATTGATTGCATTTAATTCTTTATACTCTTTTAATCCAACATTCGCGGCACCCCAAAGCATATACCAACCAATACATGCCAGCACAATATCTATTAGCTTATGAACTCTCCTGTATTTTTCTTCAGATTCTGCTACCACATTCATAAGTATTAATATTGTTATTACCGGAATAATCAACATTTCAATCCAAAATTTAAATGTAAATGTTCCAATAAAATATTCGAAAATAACTATTACTCTAAAGTTATCTTTCACTGTGCTTTTCAAATGCTCTGCATCACCCTTTATAATAGAATTCACACAATATGATATTCCAGAAAAGATCAACCATAATATAATATCTTTTAAATATATATTATTCCAGAATGGTAACTGATAAAAGATCATGGTTATTCCCGCCACATATAAAGCAATTATCAGAAAAAAGTGTCTTAAATTTTTGCCTAAGAGGATTTTAATAACGTTCCATAAACTTTTACGGATTTCCCTTTGAGTCAACATCCATACAAAGAATCCTGTACCCCATATGGCAATTGCCCATTCTCTTGTTGATAAAATTGTCACTATTTCTTCCATTCATCTACTCCCATCTTCAAAAACTCCACATGCATTTACATTTATAAACTCTATTTCTCGTCGTATCATTCATAGTTATTATCATTTTAGCAAATCTACTGTCGTAATATCGCAACACTTATGTATCTTACTTCAAAAAAATCCCACATATTATATGTAGGACTTTTCTTACTCACTATATATGCTTTGTGCCTGTTCTAAATTTTCTATAATTTTACCTTTCAGACTCTCCGGTGATATGACTCTAAATCTATTCGCATATTGTACAAACCAGCCAACCAATGTCACGCTGTCCATCTTTTTAAATACTGCTTTATACTTTCCTTTTTCTAACGGTCTGACCGACACCCCTGACATTTCCGGGCAGCGGCATAATCATATGCGAAAATCGGCTTCGTCCTCTCTGACTCGTCAGATTTAACAGCTTATTTCGAATCTCATTCGCTTCATGAACGGACACACACCTTGCCTGTTGCACCGAATCTAACATCAGCTTAATTTCCCAGTCTTCCAGCAAATGTTTCTCCATATACCATCCTTTATGTGAATTTTCTGCCTGCTTAATCGGATAACCGCAGCTTTGCAACAAACGCACATCGTCATAAATGGATGTACGGTGTACATTTTCCATTCCGTATTCTTCTTCCAGTTTCTGGCTTATCTGCACTGCATTCATCGGCGTCTTCTCATCGGTGGTCTGGAAAAGTTGAAGGACGCGGATTATTTTTTCTTTATGGGATGTGGACATAGGGGTGCTCCTTACATTATGTTTTGAATTGAAATGATATATTAATTATACTGTACTGAGTTAAGCTTCACAACTTTCATCTTTTTGATTTTTATAGTTGACTTTTGTTAACAAACAGATTAATATTATATACAAGAAATGGGTTTGTTACCGTACGGCTATTGCCTAAGCGGGGTGCTCGTTTCTTTTTTTATATTCACCATATCATATAAATATAGATTTCCATCAGCTGCATGCCGAATTAACATTTCTATCCTGTATATATTAAATCGTTCCACCTCTTTTAAATCACTACTATAAACAGGTAATGCAAACCTAGTTGTAAAACGATACCAGCCATATTTTGCATCAACTTTATGCTTCCCCTTAAAATTTTCCTGCCATCGTTTGTTAGTTGCACATTTCAATAACGTAGGAATTTTCTGTGTCGCATTTGCTTTGGCTTTTGCATTAGCACCACACAATCGTTTTGTATCTTCAGATCCTTTTAATTCTGCCGGAAAATCATTTCCAATAAAGACTTGATCCGCTGTTTCAACAACTTCATAACACTTTCCTACATATTCCTTCAAATAATTTTCAACATCTTCCCAATCGATATTTCTCTTCCCTTTAAATCGTATATCTGTAATTACAACTATTTTTCTTCCATCCTCATCTGTAATTATGTCAATAATATTTTCCTTCTTCATATATATTTTATCTCTCCTCATAGTTAACGCGTTGCGTTATATTATCAGTAAAAAAATAAGTCTTACGACTTATTTTTCATCATATATTCCACTTCCGCCCGATATTTCATCAAACGTAAAAGATACTCCGGAAGTTCTCTCTTCTCAGCTTCCCAATCTTGAACAGTACGATACGGTATACCATAATAATCACTAAACTCTCTCCTGTTCATTCCCATTTTTTCCCGTAATTCTTTTACTTCTTTTCCTCGACTCATTAAATCACCTTCCAGACGCATTGCGTTATTAAAATAATAATTCATGTATAAATGTCTGTCAATGACTATTTTCTATACCTCCGGTTCAATCACAGCTTATCATACTTCGCACTCTTCCCCTTAGCCTTCTCCACCGGATACTTCTTTGCATTCACCTTGATCTTCTCCCGCACGATCTCATCCAGATCCAGTCCGCAGGCATCTGCCATCAAGACACAATAATTCACAACATCCTCCAGTTCTTCTCTTATCTTTTCCTGTTTTCCTTCATTTGAGATATCCGCACCGCTCCACTGGAATACTTCCAGTAGCTCTGCTGCCTCCAGCGAAATGGAGATTGCCAGATCTTTCGGATTGTGAATTGTTTCCAATCTCTGTCGTCCCTGAATTTTAATATTTCTTTGATTGTTTCTTCTGTCATTTTAATTTTCCTCTTCAATATATTTACCAAAATATTCTCTTAATTCATCATCGCACACATACAAATATGTTCCTTTGATTCCTCTGGTCATCAGCACATAATACACATTTGTGATGTATTCTTTCAGTTCTTCATATGATGCCGTTATTTTACCATTTTTATCAAAATAACATTCTGGCCGGATAATGATCTGCCCTGTTGTTTTATCATATCCAATATCATTTCCGAGAATAACAAACGCATAGTTCAGATCATAACCTTGAATGGAATGAATACATCCCACCTCATCGATTGCTTCTCTTGTATGAACCCATCCTTCTGTACAATGATTCCACATTCGTTTTACACCTTGTATCTCTATGTCCTTTTTGCTCCGGTCATTTTTACTGATCCATGGCCATGCATATCCTGCTACCATTCGGGAAAGCCCTGTTTCTTCCTCTTTGGCATACATATCTTTCTCAAATTTTTGAAAAATCAGAGTATAATTTTAAATCATATTTTTTCGAATGATACTTCCGGTCAGCGGCTCCGGCCAATAGATCCTTTATGAATGCAATATAGTCATTACCTCCCTGCACCCTCATCTGCGTTGCAAGGGTGAAATACGATATCGTATGTTTTTTATATGGATTTCTCATTTTTCTTCGAACCGCTCATAATCAATGCCCGACGGACCAACCACCTGATTGTAATCGTAGAATAACACTGCACACTTTGATTGTTCTAATATCCAGTCTAATTCGTCTGCATCCGTCGTCATGCCCAGCCGCTCGCAGCTTTTCTTGAAAGCTCCCCTATAGGAAATATTTTTATATTGATGAAGTCTGTGTGCTTCATCGACCAGTAAGATATCATATTGTTTCTTCGTAATATCAGACGGGGACAGTACCTGTGATGGCGTCAATCCATAAATACTTCGGAAGATGAACTTCATCGTCTTTCTGAGCGAAGTCTGCGGCACAACGAATCCAATCTTTTTCCCGGCAAATTCTTCGCTGTCTGCCAGGTATTTCATAAGATATACCGCCACAATTGTCTTACCACTTCCCAGCATTCCATTTACCACTACACGATTCACATTTCCACTCTCAATCTACGCAAGTATATCTTCGACTGCTTTCCGCTGGTTGTCGTTCAATTCTTTATATGGAGAATATTTGAATAGATCTGAATTTTTAATTTCTTCCAGCGAATGTTTGACCAGTTTTTCTTTTTGCAGCTTACGCCAAAGCAGTTCGAATTTTTTATCATATTTTTCTTTCTCATAATACATAACCACAACCATTTCTTACAATCCGTGTACTTCGGGCGGCCATTTGTCTCCAAAATGCCAATAACTCTTGGGCGGTATCTTTTACTAAAGCATGAAATAGACCTTCCTTATTTTCAAAATATACATAGATAGCCCCTGTTGTGGCCCCTGCCTTTGCTGCTATATTTCTTATAGAAACAGATCTATATCCATGTGCCAAAAATTCATTTTTACCGGCATTAAGCAAGGCTATTCGTAGTTTTTCATTTTTCGTTTTCATAGTTAAGTCAGTTTCCAACCGATTGCTTTTTGCCGAATTGCGATAAAATCAGAGTAAATTCCCGACTGTGCAAGCAATTCTTTGTGCGTACCAGTCTGAACGATCTTTCCCTTGTCCAGCACAATAATCTGATCGGCACCACGAATCGTTTTCAAACGGTGTGCAATCATAATCACTGTCTTTTCTTTTGTTAATGCCTCAATCGCCATTTGAAGCTGTCGCTCATTTTCTGGATCAATGCTGGAAGTCGCTTCATCGAGGATAATCACAGGCGCATTTTTCAAAATAGCTCTGGCAATCGAGATTCTCTGACGCTCTCCACCAGATAAAGTAGAGCCGCCCTCACCAATGATTGTTTCATATCCATTGGGTAAAGACATAATAAAATCGTGACAACAAGCCGCTTTCGCAGCCGCTTCTACTTCCTCCATTGTAGCGTCTGGTTTTCCGAAGCGAATATTATTGATAACAGAATCCTGAAACAAATAAACATTTTGAAAGACCATGCTTATATTCGCCAGCAAACTATCCAGAGTATAATCACGGATGTCAATTCCGCCTAACTTAATGCTGCCGTGGTTCACATCCCAAAATCGGGAAATCAAGTGGCAAAGGGTTGACTTTCCGCTGCCGGATGGCCCTACAATCGCTGTAAAACTTTTGGCTGGAATACGGAACGATATATGTTGTAAGGTTTCGCTCTTGTCATAGGAAAAGGAAACATCAGAGAGAGTAATATCTGTATTTTTTACCGAGATTTCTTTTCCATTAAAGTCCATACGCGGCGTGTTATCAAGGGCTTCTACTTGCTCCATAGCGACATCCATCAGGCCCAATGCTGCAACCATATTTCCAGCCGAGAGCAGAGAAGCATATACCATAAACGCAGCAACAATCATTAACAAACAGTCTGCTAAAGCCATTGTGCCAGAAAAGTAAAAGCTGATTGCCAATGCGATAATCGCTATATCAAACACATAAAGAATCATTTCCTGAAACATGGTAAAAGGGATAATCGCATATTCCAGATTCAGGTTTTCCTTTGTACTGTTTTCAACAGAACGCATAATATTAGAATTACGGCCCTTTAGCCCAAAGGATTTAATAACACTGATTCCTCCTAAAAACTCCATTGTATTTTTTACAAGTTCTGTCTGCGCTTTTTGTTTTTGAGGGGCATTTTTACCTACACGCTTATTATAGAGAGAAGTAGCAAACAAGAAACATACAATCCCAATAAGCATTACCAGACCAATCCGCACATCAAAAAATAGTAATGCAGCAGATACAATAACAGCCTGAATAAAGCCGCCAAACATCAGAATTAAGGAACGGGGAGCCGTATTTTCAATATCTCCCATAACAGAAGTAAGTACAGCGGTAATGTTCCCCATGCTTGTTTTGTTAAAATAGCCCATAGGTACATATTTCATCAAATCTGCAATATGTGTTCTTTTTTCAGCACACATATAGTAGCCTGCTTCTGTCATGCCCTGATTACTGAAAAAGCCAGTAACAGCTTTTCCTAAAATGCTAATCAGCATAATGCCAGAAATTGCGAAAACAGGATGGCTAACGATCTGATTTCCTAAAATCGTTTGAAGCGCAATCATAATAGCTCCGAATTGCAGCGATTCAAAAACAGCATTTAATATACTTGCAATAAGAGCCTTTGCCAACACGCCTTTTTTGGAACCAGAGAAAGCCCATATTTTTCTTAATGTCCGAATCATAATACCGCCTCCTTTTCATCTGCGGCTTCCTGATTGGCCGCCCACATTTTGCGGTACAAGTCGCAATTTTTCAAGAGATAAGAATGTTGGCCCTGGGCCGCAATTTTACCATCTTCAACAACTACAATATTGTCTGCGTCCGTAATTGTAGACAAACGATGTGCAATAACAAGCAAGGTTTTTCCTGTAATCAACTTTGCAATCGCTTCCTGCATAATTGCTTCATTCTCAACGTCAGCATAGGCGGTCGCCTCATCGAGAATAATAATTGGCGCATTTTTCATCATAGCGCGGGCAATCGCAATTCTTTGGCGCTCTCCGCCGGAAAGCTGGCCGCCGCTTTCTCCAACCTTTGTATCGTAACCAGCGGGCAACTCACGGATAAATTCATCACATCCTGCCGCTTTCGCCATTTGTTCGACTTGCTGATCTGTGGCTTTTGGATTTCCCATTCGGATATTTTCGCGGATGGTATCGTCAAAGAGAAAATTGTCTTGCGAAACGTAAGCAATAAGATTTGTCAACTGTTCCGCAGGAATATTTCGCAGATCAATATTCCCTAACTTAATAGAACCGTCCGTAACATCCCAATAACCTGCAATCAGTTTGGCAATCGTCGATTTCCCGCTGCCCGACGCTCCGACTAACGCAGTTACTGTTCCTGGCATAATGTTCAAATCAATTCCATGTAAAACTTCTGTATTTGCATTATAATGGAACCGAACATTTTCCAAAGAAATTGCTGTATCTGTTATCTTGATTTCCTGTGCTGGGCGTATTAGCTCCGGCGCGTCCAATATTGTGCGGACTTCCCCGGCAATCGTACCTAACATAGCAAAATTATCCGTATAATCTACAACGGCCAATAACGGTTTTATAATTCCCAATGATAGAATCATAATCATAACAAAGGCAGACGCAGATAGAGAACCCTGCAAGTAGAAAAGCACGCCAAAGGGAAGAACCGTAGCGAGAACCGTAGGCATAACAGCGCGGCTACTTGCCATATATTTTTGCGTGTCGTGCATCCAATTTACATAAAATGCGGCGTTTTCATTTACAGCGTCAGTAAATTTTTGATAAGATGCAGCCGACTGATTAAAGGCTTTTATAACTTCAATTCCATTGACATATTCAACAAGTGTTGTATTTAATTTCTTTGTAATTCGTATCTGTTCTTTATACTTCTCTGCAAATCCTTTCATACATCCCATCTGTAAAGCAAAACCTATGGGAAGAACAATTAAAGAAATTAAGGCCATACGCCAATCCAACAAAAACAGATAGATTAAAATAGCGACAGGAACCAAAAGGTTTGCTGTCATTTCCGGGAACATATGAGCTAAAATTGGCTCCATACTGTCGATACGATCAACAAAGGATGTTTTCAAACTTCCCAGAGTATTATTTTGAAAATATCCCATAGGGACGCGCTGCCATTTTTCTACCATAGCTTTTCTTAAAGCCTCCAATGTAGAAAATGTAGCTTTGTGCGACAGAGAAGTTGATAGGTTTGAAAAGCATACCTTTAGGAAATATCCTGCAAGCGCCAATAATACCCACGGTAAAATTTTCTGCACAGATGTTTGGCCCTGAATCAGTTCTGTTATAATCTGCCCAGCGCAAATATAGGGAACAATACTACAAGCCACGCCTAAAATGCTGGTAAGTACAGAAAATAGATAGCCTTGACGATTAGGGCGTATAAATTCATCCAATGCCTGCATAAAAGATTGTTTTTTCTGTTCCATTTCAGCACACCTCCTTTTTCAATAGGGACATTCTGCGAAATTCAATAACCGCAATTCCGGCGCAGATAATAAAAATAATGACATCCACTACTGCGGGAGCCGCCCAAACGCCTCTGATACCCATATCAGCAATCATAGGCAAAATCATGACGCATGGGATAAAAAGAACAATCTGCCGAAGAAGCGACATGATACTGGCTTTTTTCGCCCGTCCCAATGCCTGCAACAGCGTGATAATCACAATCATGAAACCTTGCAAAATATAAGAGCTAAAGAAGATACGGAAATTTGCCACTCCCTGATCTACAATCGCCGGGTCAGTAATAAACAAAGACATAACAGCTTTCGGCGCAAGTTCAATGGGAATATAGAACAGGAGTGAAACTAACGTCGCGCCAATCATAAAAACTTTTGCGAGCGTTTTTACCCGGTCATATTGTTTTGCTCCATAATTTGTCCCGGCGGCGGGCTGGAATCCCTGGCTGATTCCCCAAACAGGAATAAAGGCAAAAGACTGAATACGCATGGCAACACCTAATAAGGTTTGCCATGTATCACCGCCATAGTTAGCGGCTACGTTATAGAGAACTGTTTGCTGAAGCAAGGTTGTAACCTGCATTAACATAGCAGAAATTCCCACGCCGACAATCTCTGGCACCAGAGTACGCTCAAACCGGATTTTACAGATACGGACATTTTTGCTCTTTTTCACGAAATACCAAAGTGTAATTGCCGCCTGAACAAATTGGGAGAAGATTGTTGCATAAGCTGCCGCTTCAATTCCCATTCCCAATGGATTCAGCAGGGAAATCAAAATAGGGTCAAGGACAATATTCAAAACTGCGCCGATTCCCATAATTGTCATGGCGCGTTTCAATAAGCCCTCACCGCGCATTACCATATTTGCCGCCTGTGAGAAGTTTACAAATACAGAGCCTAAAAAGACAATTCTAAGATACTTTACCGCAAGGGACAGAGTTTCCCCGGAAGCGCCGGAAAGAAGCAAAATCTGACGGGTAAATACCGTTCCGATCACAGTAATAATCAGGGAGCAGACAACAATCATCATAATCAAGTTACCCATGATTTTGTCAACGGTGGCCTGGTCTTTTTTCCCGATAGCCCGTGATAATACCGAAGCGGAGCCGACGCCTACCATAATCGCAAGCCCGTTGTTAATCAAAGTGAACGGGTAGGAAACAGATACCGCGCCTACACCGGCTGTACCTACCATTTGTCCTACAAATACTCCATCCATAAAAGAGTACAGCCCAACTACCAACATACCGATTACCGCAGGAACACAAAGGGAAATCATAAGAGGTATTGGGCGTTCTGTCAGCAACTTTGTTCTACTGTCAGAAGTTTTCATTTTGAACACCTCACAATCAAAAAAATAAGTGATAGATTAGCTCTTTCTAACCTACCACTTATTGTACTGGTATTTGTTTTTTTCATCCACTCTCTACGGCTCAAACCTACTCCCGATGGCTTTTGAATTTACGATAATCAATCGGTGTCATTCCCGTGGCCTCCTTAAATGCTTCTGAAAATTTACTGCAATTTGTATAACCCACTTCAGCCGCAATCGCAGCTACGGTTTCGCCGGTTTCCGCCAGCAAATGACCTGCCATATCCATACGGTAAGAACGCATGAAAGAATAGATTGCCGTTCCATATACGCCCTTAAAACAGCGTTTCAGGCTGGAAACAGGTATTTCAAACCGTTTGGACAATTCCTCCATCGTATAATGCTGTTCTGGAGAAGCGGTAATAAAATCGCGTATTTCTTTCACAATTTCAACCTGCTGTTTCACAAAGTAGGGCCTCTCGATCTGTTCTTTGGAGCGTTCCATGTTTTTTAACTGAAACAGGATTTCCAATACCTTGATCTTGTAGTATTCGCCACTGCTATCCCACGGTACTTGCTCAATTTCCTCAAAAATATGATGGATGATTTCATTTCCTTTTGTAATAAAGGGCTGCCCCTCCGAAAGAAACTTATCCCTGATGGTATAAATATCAATATTTACACCCTTTATAAAGTCTGCCAACGCCTGATTTGCTTCTTTCATGTGAATACGCAGGCTGATTCCGTGGTAATGTCCCATTGGAAAGTGGAGGGTAAATTTACGTCCCGCCCGAATATCAATCACATAGTTTCCTGATTCCAGATAAACGTATTTATCCTTGGAAATTTCCCATTCTACACGGCCCTCCCTGCAAAAATCCAGCCAAAGAATATCAACGTCGTCACTTTTAACCGTAGGACACTCCTGCATATGAAAATCAGAATGAAGCAGATAAATACCGGGGAACACCCGAAAGGCCGTAGAAATCCCGTCGCCGGTTTCATTTTCCATACGGCTCACTTCGCAAGTATCTGATTTATAATACGGCTTTTTTTTCGTTTCACCCATTCCGTCACCTTACTTTCTAACTTATTTTCTATCACTAATATAAGTGAAAAAAATCTAACAGCTTTCCCATTTCAGCAGTATCAAGGCTGTATTGCTCTGCGATTGTTCCGTCCTCTATACGGATAATATTGTCACAGGTCTTTAGAATAAATTCCGGGTCATGTGTCACGATCAACAGCGTTTTTCCTTGTTGTTTAAGCTGCTGCATAAGTTCCGCCACCTGTTCCATATGTCGGAAGTCTAAGCCACTTGTAGGCTCGTCTAATAGAAGCATTTTCTTATCAGAAAAAATAGCACCGGCTATGGCTACCCGTTGTTTTTGCCCACCAGATAATGACATAGGATGTCTTTCACGAAACGAAATGAGGTCAAGACGTTCCATAACCTGTTCTACTTTATTTGTGTCTGCATTATCAGCCCCCAAAACAATTTCATCAAACACACTCTCTGTAAATAGCTGATGGTTGACATCCTGCATAACAAGATAACAGTTTTTCGCCCATTTACGCAAAGAGTACGATTTTCCATTGTCCTGCACTTCCCCGGAACATCTTTTTTCTAAACCGCACAGACAGCGGAGAAAGGTACTCTTTCCCGCGCCATTTTTACCAATGACTGCAATCGCTGTCCCTTTTGTAAAATTCACCGCAGGAATATGTAACGATTGCTGTTCCCCTTTATAGGTAAAATCCATCTGCTTTAATTGATAAACGCCGGAACCAGAGGATTTTTCTATATGCAATTCATAAATCTGTTTTAGGCTGGCGGGCCGCAGCCCTAAATTTTCTACTTCCCTTTGGGAGAGTCCTAAAAAATCAGCCGTTGTCCATTCACGGCGTATCTCACCGTTTTGCATATAAATAATGCGGTCAGCCAATTCCATAAGATAATAGAGCCGGTGTTTTGCGATAATGACAGTCTTTCCAGCAGATTTCCAGCATGAAATGATATGCTTTAAGTCCTCAATCGCCGCTACATCCAAATTGGAAGATGGTTCGTCCAAAACAAAAATTTCAGGTTCCCCGGCAGATACAGACGCACAGGCGATTTTTTGTTTTTCACCACCTGATAAATGAAAAATATTCCGGTCGATCAGATTTTCAATCTGAAACAAAGAAACCGTCTGATGGATTCGCTCACGGATTTCATCTTCTGGAAGTCCTTGATTTTCACAACTAAACGCAATCTCGCTGGTGGTATCAACATTAAAAAACTGGCTGCGGGGATTCTGAAAGACAGAACCGATTTTCCGGCTCAAAATATGTAATGGCTGCTCCCGGATTTCCTTGCCGTCCACCTTGACAATCCCATTTAACTCTCCCTCATAATACCACGGAATAAGCCCGTTTATCAATCGTGTCAGCGTAGTCTTTCCACAGCCGGATTCTCCGCAGAGAAGTATGACTTCTCCCTGCCGGATGGAAAGATTGATATTTTTCAGGTTCCCTTTTTCTTCACTTCCATTGTAAGTAAAGGTCACGTTTTCAAGTTGAATCATATCATACCCCCTACATGAAGCACAAAGCATATCCAGCAGGTAATACATAACAGAAAACACAACAGGTCAGAAAGATGAAAACCGATCTCACAAATATTTGTGCGTTTTGTATCTCCGCTTAGTCCTCTTGTCAGTGCGGAAATAGATAATTCTTCCCCGATTTTTACAACTGACATTAAAAGGGGAACCATACGATACTCCAACATTTCCATAGGATTACGCAAAGAATTGATTCCTCTCATGTGCATAGCGTCTTTGATTGCTGCGCTCTCCTCTTTAATGGTCGGAAAGAAACGGAACATAACTGACATAGGAATCGTTATTTTATTGGAAATGTGCATACGTTCCATAGCTGCGTTAAACTCGCTGACCTTTGTTGTACTTACCACAAAATATCCAGTAATCAGGCTCGGCATCATTCGGTAAATAATGCCAGCGGTTGCTCCGATCAGAATACTTATCATTCCACTTGTTACAGGCATAACGAAAGAAATCATACTATATGCGGCGGCATAAGCTAAGAGATAAGAAATAGCAGCTTTTACACGGCCAGACAAAAGCAGCAGGGCAAATGGAACCAACGCCAGCACAGGATGAATGACGGTCATGATTCCACCAACCCTGCCACTTATCATAATGGTGCATACTGTGGCTACAAGAGCCAATTTTGTGCGTGGGTCAAGTGTAAAGCGTACTGTATTTTCGTTGCCTGAAATCAGACCAGCAGACACTTAAACAATACCTGCCCGGACAAAATGCTTTTTCAGAACAGCTTTTCCCAATGCGGCTCCGATCAATCCGCCGATGAAGCAGGCCGCCAGTAAAACAAGGAACATCCAGCCAGGTGTATAGGCGCGAAGCGTATCAACATATTCCTGTCCATAACCAGACACTAAATCTGCGAAATAGGATTCCCTCGTCAGATAAAGCGGTATGTAATTGCCAATAAACCAAATGCTGTAAACAGCGTAGGCTAATGTCGTATTCTTTTTGCTGGTATAGTTCCCGGCTTTCAAAATGAAATCAGCCGCAAGGCCAAAGATCAGTGCGGTAAACATTGTAAAATATCCCATGCCAAATACAAACATGAGAATCCCACAGATAATCGCTGTAATTGTTACCATACCAAATTTTTTGATTTTGGTTAAGTAGAGCATGAAAGGAATCCCGGTAATGATTGGGCCATAGAATGTCATAGCCAGCAAGAAAACTGGAATAAACCCTAACATAGCGCAAGCCAAAAAGACTACAAAGTAGATTGCAGTAAAAATACCTATGGTAATCAGGTCTTTTGCCTGCAATTTAGAAGATTGTTGATTCATAAATTGTTCCTCCGTTTCTTGGTTAGAAAATGCTAACCTATTTTCTTTAGAAAAGGGATACGGAAAAATTTTGTACCCCTTTTCGATTTTTAAGTATATCAATCTCAAAAATTTTCTTCCACTCTCAATAGCTCAAATATGCTCCCGTTGGTTCATAAATTATAAGAACACACTTTACAAAAATAGCACTGGGAAGAATTATAAAATGAAGATAAAACGCATATCAAATCATTCCCGGCGCACTCTATGAACAATAGAATGTAACTGGGTGATATGATATGCCGAATATAAAAGATTGTCCCGGTTTTGAAAGTTTCGGGGCGGACGTGCAGCAGGCACGGGAAGCCGTAGGAATGTCCCGCAGGGAATTGGCGGAACGGGTGGGAATTGACCCGCGCTATCTTGCCAACATTGAACTATGCGGCACTATACCGAGTGTGCCGGTTGTTATGCAGCTTATCCGGCTGTGCAAGTTGCCAGCGGAACGCTATTTCAATCCCGGCTTAATCAGGGAGGACAGCGAACAGGGTCAGCGGACAAGCCACAAGTTGCTGCTCTGCCCGGAAAAATACCTGCCTATCGTCGAGGGCGTCATTGACGGGGCAATCAAATTGAATGAAATCGACGGGAAAACGGAGGGTGAATAAAACATCCTCTGTTTTGCTTTTTATGGAGGCCGCGAAAGGGCCTCTTATTTTTTTACAGATTTTTTCCCGGAAATTCCGGTTTTGCGGGTAAAATGGGGCGTTCTGTTCGCTCTATATGCGGAGGAAAAGAAAAACAGCAAGCATAGGGAGTGTAGCCACACTCCCGAACACCGGCCCCATCCCTCCCTGCGGGCCGGAGCCGGTTGCTTGTTGGGGAAATCCCCAAACCCCTGAATGAAAGGACGGTGAGGAAATGGCAAACCGAAAACGGAAGATTGTGCTGCGCGTCCCTGTGACGCCGGAGGAAAGGGCGCTGATCCAGCAGAAGATGGCCCAGCTTGGCACAAAGAACTTCTCTGCCTACGCCCGGAAAATGCTGATTGACGGCTATATCGTCCATATCGACACCGACCCCGTCCGGGCGCAGACCGCAGAGCTGCAAAAGATCGGCGTCAACGTCAATCAGATTGCAAAGCGGCTGAACAGCATGGGGCCGGTGTACGCGCAGGACATCGAGGACATCAAGGGGGCGCTGGCGCAGATATGGCAGTTACAAAGATCCATCCTATCAAGTCAACGTTGAAAAAAGCCCTGGACTACATCGAAAACCCGGACAAGACCGATGATAAACTGTTTGTTTCCTCCTACGGCTGTTCGTATGAAACGGCGGATATAGAATTTCAAATGCTGTTAGATCAGGCGTTCAAGAAAGGCAGCAATCTGGCCCACCATCTGATACAAGCCTTTGAGCCGGGCGAAACTACGCCGGAGCAGGCCCACGAAATCGGACGGCAGCTTGCCGATGAAGTGCTGGGAGGGAAATATCCCTATGTGATTACCACCCACATTGACAAGGGCCACCTGCATAACCACATCATTTTCTGCGCCGTGGATATGGCGAACCAGCGCAAGTACATTTCCAACCGCCAGACCTATGCCTTTATCCGGCGCACCAGCGACCGGCTGTGCAAGGAACACGGCCTGTCTGTGGTAAAGCCCGGCAAAGACAAGGGCAAAACCTATGCCGAGTGGGACGCACAGAAAAAGGGCAAGAGCTGGAAAGCAAAACTGAAACTTGCCATTGACGCGGCCATCCCGCAGGTCAAAGGCTTTGACGGCTTTTGCGGCTCATGGAGGCGCAGGGCTATGAAGTCAAACAGGGCAAGTTTATTTCATTCCGCGCCCCCGGACAGGAACGCTTCACCCGCTGCAAGACCTTGGGGGAGGATTACACCGAGGAACGGATCACCCAGCGGATCAAGGGTATTGCCATCGACCGGGGGCCGCACAGAAGAAGCGCCGGGGAAATCTCCCTGCGGATCGCCTTGGAGGACAGTATCAAGGCCCAGCAATCGGCGGGCTATGCGCGGTGGGCGAAAGTCCATAACTTGAAGCAGGCCGCCAAAGCCTTAAACTTCCTGACGGAACACCAGATCGACAGCTACTAGGGCTTGGAAAGCAGGCTGTCCAAGATCAGCGCGGCAAATGACGCGGCGGCCTCCGCCCTGAAAGACGCAGAACGTCGCCTTGTGGATATGGCGCTGCTGATAAAGCATATTTCCACCTACAAGGGGCTGCGGCCTGTGGCGCTGGAACTGCGAAATGCCAAAGACAAGGCCGCGTTCCGGCGGCAGCATGAAAGCCAATTGATCTTGTATGAGGCGGCGGCAAAGGCGCTCAAAGAGGCCGGGGTCACAAAGCTCCCCAATCTGTACGCCCTCAAACCCAAGTATAAAAAACTAGACGCAGAACGGGAACGGCTGTCCGCACAGTACAGCGAAGCGAAACAAAAATTGAAAGAATACGGCATTGTCAAACAGAATGTAGACAGCATTTTGCGGACAGCGCCGGGAAAGGAGCATACGCAGGAACGATGAACATACCGGGAATGAGTTATCCCCAATACCGCAAGGCCCGCAGGCTCACCCATGAGTGCTGCAACTACTGTAACGGAAACTGCCTCCTGCTGGACGATGGGGAGGAATGTGTCTGTGTGCAGAGTATTTCCTATTCGCTGCTGTGCCGGTGGTTCAAGGTGGCCGTCCTGCCGCTGGACGCGGCCCTGTGTGCCGAGATCACCAAAGGCCGGGACGAGATCAAACGCTGCGCCGTCTGCGGGGCGGCGTTTACACCCAACTCCAACCGGGCCAAATACTGCCCGGATTGCGCGGTGCAGGTACGCCGGAAGAAAGAGGCGGAACGCCAGCGGAAAAGATACCTCCTGTCTACGCATTTAGGACGGTAAAAGTCCACGGAAATCAAGGGTTTTTCCGCATAGTCGGCAGGCAGGTGGATAAAGTTATCCTGTTCCCCTTAAAACGGGGTTCTAAATGCGGGAAAACGAACAAAAAGAAATGCCGGACGCAGAGGCTTTGACAGCCCCCGCGCTCGGCGTTTTCTATCACTGGGTTACATTAAAGGGTTAATGTATCCTAAAATAATAGCTTTGTTGTACGCCTCAATAGAATTTGTGGCATCCAATTTTTCATAAATATTTTGGATATGATTATAAAGAGTTCTCTCACTGATATATAAATCCTTTGCTATTTCATGTTTTGTTTTCCCTGTTCCAATCGCCTTAATAATTTCTACTTCACGATCTGTTAGACAATCTAATAAAGGGGACACAGTGGACTTGTGACCTTTACTAATAGCTGTGAGTTTTTTTACCAGCTCGTCAGCAGAAGCAGACTTATCAATATAACTTACGGCGCCTTTTTTAAGTGCCTCCTGTCTATAAACTGGCATATCATAAGAGGATAGCATAACCACCTTTATTTTTGGCTTTTTACTATATATCGTTTCTATCAGATCAATGCCAGAACTTTTTGACTGCTCTCTTAGGTTGACATCAAGTAATACAATGTCCCATTCGTCTACGGAAAGAATATTCCAAAACTCTGTTTCATTACTTACATAGCGACAGATAGAGATTTCATCCCAATCTTCCAGAAGTTTGCTTAAACTCTCTCCAAATATCCTGTGATCATCAAATAGTAATATCTTCATTTTTTCTCCCCAAAACTGCCGTTGCAGTTAAAATACCATCTTTCTCTAAATACTGAATGTTACCACCATTCCCATTTATCAACACCGTCAAGAACAGCATACCTCCTTTGGAAGAAAGAATATTTTCAATGTCATTTGGTTTCGCTCCATCATTTTGACAGGTAATTACGAGTTTACTTTCTTCATTTAGCGCGATTTCCAAATGGATAAAAGTAGCGGCAGCGTGTTTATAAACATTGTTGACAAGTTCTTTGATTATCTGCATGGTCTGTTCCAAACTGTTATCTTTTTTCAAAGCAATCCTTGCTTCGCTGTCAATCGTGAAATCTACAAGTATATTCTTCTTTGGGTACAGCTTCTTAATCGCGTCAAGCATATATCCGATATGTTCCCATGAAGCATACCACGAAAAGATATTAGAGGAATAGAAATTCATCATATTTCTTACCCGCAATTCCAAATCAGACAATATCCTTTTTGTTTCATCAACATCTGGTGAGCGAAGCGACAGGAGATTTTTGGCACCTCCAATGTCTTGAAGCACATCGTTATGAAGCAGTCTTGAGAAATCTTCCCTCTCATTTGCAATATAGTTCGTTAATTCATAATACTTTGTCAACTCCTTGTAACGGGCCTCCATGTCGCCAAGATGAATGACAGCAAAAGCCTCAAATAAAAGCATTATAAGCTGAAAAAATACATTGACTTGTAGGGTGGACAAATCAAAGCAATAAAGTACGACTGTAAACAAGGGAATCATAAAAGCGAGGACATATCTTGCTTTCCTCTGGGCAATCGGAAGAATATTAACCTGTTTCAAATTTATATATCTATAATCAAGGAAAATTCCCATGAACATTCCAACTAACATAGTTATAGCAGGGAGAATTTGGAAATTGAAAAACGACAGTATGATAGCCGCAATTCCAAACAGCAAGCGAACCATTTTACCCCGGCTTGCGTCAGTTCTTACCAGCATTATTCCGATAATCAATGCAAAAGCCAGAAATGCACCCGTGTATAAGGTAGAAAATCCATCATACATCAGCGCCGCAATAAAGGAAACAGAAAGCAGGTTCCAGCCACATTCAGATATTGTTGCCTTTCGCCGTGATGTCATTACATGAAGATAGAGCAGATTGAAATAACAAAGCAAGACGGCAATCGACAATAAGTTGATGGCTCCGTCATTCGCAATTCCTTTATGTGTTCTATCCAATATAACCCATAAAGTCACAATACCCGCATGAAGAAACAGATACGGATAGAAGCGTTTATCCTGCATAGGACACCCCTCCTTTCAGCTAAAATTCATTATTAGGCGTTTGCGAAACGCCACAAGTCGCATGAATACGGCATTTTTCTGTTATGAAAAACAAATAACCCCTCACTGGATAT
>OASQ01000166.1_pt1 | contig 36764 bp, 31 predicted proteins | sample 1475771 | NCBI WGS metagenome assembly OASQ01 (sample SAMEA2579910, study PRJEB22360) | human gut metagenome | reverse complement strand
CTTTTCACGGCCTGGCCGACGTCTTCCGTTACCCCCCCCCAGCCGTACCGGCGTGGCGGCAACGACAACCGTAACGGCGTGATCTGCCGCCACCTGCCCGAACGCTCCCGCATCGAACCGTCCATGGCCAACGACGTGCAGGCCATCATGGACGGAATCAACAACCGTCCCATGCGGATGCTCGGCCATCGCGCACCGACCAAGGCATTCACCGACGAACTGCTAGAATTAACCAACGAACAAGGGCGTTGTACTTCAGAATAGACAGCGGGGTTGGCTTTTATGAAGCATACACTCCGGAATGTACGTTTCTGGTTCAGTTCGCACTGTTACGCATGGCTTGTTCTTTTGCCGCAATGCGATGTCTGAGTGCATCGATTCGATTCTTGTGGAAGTTCGTTACGGTTGTCGGCGTTTCAGCTAAGGTTCTCAGCGTTGAGACGATGTTTTGCCGCCACTGGTCATCGCTGAGGTTGTCGGACAGCTCCTTAAGCCTCTCCTTCTCAATCCGTTCGTGTTCCTGTTCTTTCCTGTGTTTGCATTCCTGCCCCTTCTCGGTGAGGAACGCGTCGAGGTTAGGATCAGGGTACCGTGTTCGCAGTAGCGCTTGGAAAGTGTCCACCAAGTCGAATTTCGCCGCCCTGAGCTCCTTCTCATAGCGTGTTTGCTCATGCCTCGCCTGCGCGGTATCGTCCTGTGCCCTGATGTCCATCCAAGCGGCAATGAATTCCCTGTACTTGGAGATGAATTCGTTCCCGATGAAGGTGAAGTCCAGTATGAACAGGGCCGTTTCGTCCGCGCCATTGTCTACAGTGATGCAGTCAGTCTCGCCATTGTCTTCATACGAACTGGTTTCCGGGGCATGCAGCCGTAACGCGTTGATGAGTGACGTCACGCCGGGATCCGTTCCGATGACTTTTGCGATGCACTCTTCGGCGTATGTCCGCCCGTCCATGTCGCCGGTCAGGTATGGTACGTCGACTTCCAGGCATTTCGCTAGTCCGACCATCTTTTCGTACGGTGGGAAAACATAGTTTGGCTTCTGTCCGACTTGCTCCCACTTGGATATCGACTTCTGCGTGCAGGTCGAAAACCCCAGTTCACGCATCTGCGCTGCAAGCTGTTCCTGACTCAGTCTTTTCTCGGTTCGGGCGCGCCTGAGATTCCTGTTCCATCGTTCTTGCGCATCACATGTTATGCCACTCATGAGGTAAAACATAGTATCTACAGATGACCTAGGGCGTTTTATGCCTTTGCGAGGGTATCTGTTGTTTGGGTATCTTGATTCCATGCCGTCATAAAGGTGATGAGCTTCCAGATGCAAGGAGGAACGACAATGACCATCAGCGCCAACACCCTAAGAGTCGGAGGATATCTGCTTCTCGTTGCATGCGGTCTTGGATTGACTTACCGCGCTATGCAACAATGCTCTGACGAGAAACCATTCGAGAGCCCATTGGAATCCGTTGAATCACGAGACCACGTGCATGAAGAAAGCGCGGAAGCGCAAGAGGTTGTCCATGCGGTTCAGCTCCCCGTTCCCGTCAAGCTCGATGCTCCTACGAAAGTCATGCCGAATCTCGTCTCTCGTTTCGGTTCCTTCGACAAAGCTGGGCTGGATGCGGCCGGGCATATGAAGGTGTTCTACCTCAACGAATGCCAGTACATGACGCAACAAAGGATCACAGCTGTCTCGAAGATTCACTCGGGGGAATACCTCGAGGCGGCGATTCATCTTCGCGTCGCCATGGAGAAAGGCATGGAGGCGATAGTCGCCCATCACTTCGGCAATGCGGAGATCGAAGACAGGTGCAGGGGAAACATCGCCTTATGCGACGACATCCTCGACCCGGTTCTGATCCGCAGGCTGAATCTGTCGCTGAACCTGCTGAATGGTGTGGTTCATGGAGAGCCCTATTACGAAGACATGAGTCAGGAAAGGATGATGGCTTCCGTCAACACAATGGAAATGCTTGAGGGGAAGGTGAAGGCATGCGCAATGTGAGCAAAGTGGACGACTGTTCTGCCGCAGCGGCTGAATGGGTGAAACGAAATTGGAGGAAAGGCGCATGGGCCTCCCTGGGCCTGGTTGCTTTCGTTGTGTTTGCGTTGCTTGACGGTCATGCGTCGAGCAAGGACTTCCGTGACATTGGGGAGGCAAGGGAAGCAGCTGACTATCCGGGCTCATGGAAGTTTCAGGAGTTCATTTGCCCAAGATGCGGCAACGAATGGTCCATGAAGGCTGACGGATACGGCCTGTTCGACGGGTATGGCAATCCGCCTTGCCCGGACTGCGGTGAGAACGGGGCCCGGCCGGATGACTATGCCGATTATGTCTGCTCCGCCTGCGGAAACCGATGGAGAGTGTATGGCAACGGTGGCCTGACATTCGGTTGCGTTCCCCTCTGCCCGGAGTGCCATGGCTACGCTGCCAGTGTCTGATGCGCGCAAGGGAGACCCTCGCTGGTTCGATGCTTGCCGAGACTGGAGCCAAACCAGCGAGGTCCGGACAACCGACGCTCATTTGCCAAGGCGTTTTGTCATGATTCCGCCTTCGTCTGTTGATGTCCCTTGCCGGCTATGGAGGATTGCTATGCCCTGAGCCTTCGTAGGGTCTTGGTCAGTTGAGTTCTTTGTTGCTCGAGGCTATCGATGACGGTTTCGATTGCTGCCGCATTCGTGTCCGGAGGAAGGAAAACACATGAGCACAGGTCGGTGACCTTGGCTACGTGATTGTCTTGTCTCAAGGAATATAGTTGAGACATCGCCCTTGGGGTCGCATAGCCCAGTATGTCCATCGCTTCCTGCATTATGCCTCCGTTGCGCATGAATGTCAGTGCGTATATCGCGCGCAGGGTGCGATATACGCCATAGGGTCGACTGATTTTCCGGAACGCTGCCCTGAGGTTCGCTTGGAGCATTGCGGGACTCAGGTAGTCTGCCAGACGCCACTCTTGGGTGACGGGGAAGAGGAAACAGTCATCGTTGTCCGTATGGCAATACTTGGTGGCGTATTGCTGTATTGCCGATTCCCGGAGACGGGGGGCGGGAGCTTGTTCCCTCGTGGCCTGTGGGCGGGTTGTGAGCCCATATCCTGGGCTGTCTGGCCTGCGCACGACGTTCGGTTTGATATGGATGATGTGATCCATCAGATCGATGTCGTCTAGTCTTAGAGCGCATATTTCACCCATGTGCAGGCCTCCCGCCGTCAGGCCGATCCAGACTACTAGTCGAAGATGCCCTGGCATGGCGTCGGCAAGGTCTTGCGCTTCCTTTGCGGTCAGCGGCCGCTCTTGCCTCGAGTTCAGCTCGCGGCTAGGCGTCTTTACCTTGCACGGGTTGGCTGGGAGAATCGGCTGCCCATCGCCCAGACCGTCGGTCACTGCCTGGTGGAATATGCGGCGGAGCATCATTGTCGCGTTGCGGAAACGGTATGGTGACAACGTCGTCTTGGCAGTACTAAACCATCTGTCTATGTCTTCTTGAGTAATGTCAAGGAGCTGGCGTCTGCCGAATTCCTGTCTAAGGTCTCTGATGGCTGCTCTGTGGGAGTCCGTGGTTAAGGGGCTCAACGGGCCCCACTACTGGTGCATAGCTGTGAGCAATACCGCCCGCAGTATTCGCTGAAGGTCAACCCGCCAGGATCCTTGTAAACCAGTTTGCGTTCCGTCCGTTCTGCTGGCGGTATCCATGCCCATTTCCCGCTCGATACAATTCGACCGGTTTGTGCTCCTCGCCGAGCCATCGCTCTGCGTCGGCTTTCTTGTCAGGAGGGAAGTTGCGTTCGATTTTGTTCGAGCTGCAGAGAGGATTCCTGTACCTGTCCTGCCAGACGGATAGAACGCCTTTGGCGTTATGCCTTGCTACAAGTGTTCCGAAGGTACGTTTCGCTTTGTCGTCCATGTTTATGCCTCCGCGTTGAGTGACTTGATGTACGCGGTAGAGCAGGACCATTTGCGGCCTTGCTCTGAGAGGTGAAGGGACGCGGTTCTGGCGAGTATCTCTCGCCGACTCCACAGACGGTGTCGTGGTGTATAACAATGACGGAGCCGTGCTGCAGTGCCTGGCTCTGTCGAAGCAGATACACCCAGAAGTTGTTGTCGGCCCATTTCGCTCGCGGATGTCAAACTTGAAGGCAGTAGGGAGGAAATGGCCGCACGGGTTTCAAGGGATGGCTGAAACTGGGTGCCTGGGCAATCATTTTATCCTGCCTGTTGTGTTTCCGGTGTTGTCGACGGTTGATATATACCCATCAACTGGAAGAGTGCATTCCAGTGAGCGTATGCCGTCAGGAGAACATATTGGAGAATGCAAGTATTGGCAAGTACGCCCGCTGATCAGGGCCCCCTTATCTGAAACATCAGAATCAAGGACATACCGCTTGGACCCCGCGCTCCTCTTGGACGCGGGGTTCTCGCGTTCCGGCCCGCGCCGCAAGCGCGCCTGTCCGCCGTGTGGAAGGCGGGGTGAGGCGTGCGGGACCATGTTCCGGGATCTCGTCGTGGCGTGGGGCGACGCATCGGTGGGATAATCGGAACCATGATCCTACATCTGCATTTGGTCCGTCACGGACAAACCTATTTCAACCGGTACAACCGTCTGCAGGGATGGTCGAATTCGCCGTTGACCGAGGCGGGCATCGCCGACGCCATCAAGGCCGGCGGGCGGCTGAGGGGATTGACGTTCGCCGCCGCCTACTGCTCGGACACCACACGCGCCCAGCAAACGGCCGAAACCATACTCGACATCAACGAAGCGGCGGGCAACCGTCGTCCCGAGCTGGTGACGGACATGCACTTCCGCGAACAGTTCTACGGCTACTATGAAGGGCTCGACATGGCCATGGCCTGGTATGCGGCCGGCGCGCCCCACGGCGTCACAGCATACAACCAGATCGTCGAGCGGTTCGGTCTGGGCGCCTCGCGCGACTTCCTCAAAGAGGCCGACCCCTTCCATGACGCGGAATCCGACGAGGAATACTGGGCGCGGGTCGAAGGCGCGTTCGCCCTCATCGCCGAGAACCCGGCCCTCAAGGATGGCGATGATGTGCTTCAGATTTCGCACGGTAACACGCTGCTCAGCCTCGGCCACCGTTTCGGAGGCCCCGATCTTGACCTTAGCGAACGACCGGCCAACGGCTCGGTAACCGTACTCGACTTCGACACGACCAAACCGTTTTCGCAGGCCGTGACCATCGTCTCATACGGCAAATAGCGTATTTCATCGTCAGTTGCGCGGGTAAATAGGGGAGGAGTGCTACCCTTATCCGAGTAAGTGTGACCTCAAGGAGGCAACAATGGGAGTCGGAGAGATCGCAGGCCTGATTGCGGCCATCGCGTTCGCAGTATTGGCCGGATTCATGATCTATCCGCTAATTCGGTTGGGCAAGATGTTCGACCAGATTTCGCAGACCGTCAAGGAATCCGGTGAGCATGCCATCCCCGCATTGGATGAGGGCGTGACCACCGTCAAGCAGGTCAACAAGTCGCTTGAGGATGTCAACAAGATTTCCGCTGCGGCCTCCACCACCGCCAACAACGTGGGTGCCCTGACCGATTTGTATGGATCCTTCCTTGGCAAGCCGGTTATCAAGGTCGCTTCGGCCTTCTATGCCTTGAAGGCCACTGGCCAGTCGTTCCTGGCTCAGAACGCCAACAAGACCGCTCAGAAGGGGGAGTGATGTTCAAACGCATCTTTTGGGTGGGCGTCGGTGTGGCCATCGGCGTGATGGCCGTCACCAAGGCACAGGCCTATGTCAAGGCCAATACGCCTGACGCGGCCCGTCAGTTCCTGCTTGGTCCCGATCAAGACAATGTGCCGATGAAGACGCTCGAAGGCCTGGTCAATGAATTCAATGCGACCCGTCGAGCCCGTGAGGCTGAGCTCAATCGTCAGTACACTGAGCGCGCCAACTGACACGCGCACGGCCTTACGCAATCCTTTAATCCATACTTTCCACTGATAGTGGCGCAATTGCGCCCGAAACAAACCTACAAGGAGTTCATCCGCTCATGCGCACTGCGGACATCGCCAAGCGATACCTCGATTACTTCGCCAAGCACGACCATCTCGTCATGCCTTCGGCGTCCCTTATTTCCCCGAACCCCACCACGCTGTTCACCATCGCCGGCATGGTGCCGTTCATTCCTTACCTGCTTGGTGAGCAGACCCCGCCGAAGCGCCGCATGACTTCGAACCAGAAGTGCGTGCGCACGCTCGACATCGACGAGGTCGGCAAGACCACCCGCCACGGCACCTTCTTCCAGATGCTTGGCAACTTCTCCATCGGCGACTACTTCAAAGAAGAGGCCATCCACTACGCCTGGGAGCTGCTGACCACCCCGCAGGACCAGGGCGGCTATGGCTTTGACCCGGAAAAGCTGTGGGTCACCACCTTTACCGACGACGAGGAAGCCCGTTCCATCTGGAAGAACGAGGGCTTTGATCCCGAGCACATGCAGATTTTCGGCATGGAAGACAACTTCTGGACCACCGGCGGCCCTGGCCCCGGCGGCCCCTGCTCCGAGATCTACGTGGATCGCGGCCCCGAATACGGCCGTGATGGCGGCCCTGCGGCCGACGAGACGCGCTTTATCGAAATTTGGGATCTCGTGTTCGAGAACTACGAGGTCGACAATGTCAAGTCCAAGACCGACCTGCACATCGTCGGCGAGCTGGCCCAGAAGAACATCGATACCGGCGCCGGTCTGGAACGTCTGGCCTACCTGATGCAGGGCAAACAGAACATCTATGAGACCGACGAGGTCTTCCCGGTCATCGAGGCCGCCGAGCGCCTGTCCGGCCGCAAGTACGGCGAGGACGAGGCCGCGGATGTCAAGTTCCGTGTCGTGGCCGACCACGTGCGTTCCGCGCTGATGATTATGTCCGATGGCGTGCGCCCGTCCAACGTCGGCCGCGGCTACGTGCTGCGGCGTCTGCTGCGTCGTACTGTGCAGGCCATGCGCGTGCTTGGCGTGACCGATCCGGTGATTCCCGAGCTGCTGCCCGTCTCCAAGGAGGCCATGGTCGCCAGCTACCCGGAGCTTAACGACACCTTCCACGATGTCTCCGAAGCGGCCTACGGCGAGGAAGATGCGTTCCGTCGTACGCTGGAGAACGGCATCGAGATTCTCGACGTGGCCGTCAAGAAGGCCAAGAAGACCGCCGACCCGGTGGTCTCCGGCTCTGATGCGTTCACTCTGCACGACACCTACGGCTTCCCGATCGAGTTGACTCTCGAAATGGCCGCCGACCAAGGAGTGAAAGTCGACGAGGCCAAGTTCCGCGAGCTTATGGCCGAGCAGAAGTCCCGTGCCCGCGCCGACGCCCTCAAGAAGCGTCACAACGTGGACCTGTCGGTCTATGACGACTTCAAGAAGACGCTCGCCAAGCCGATCGACTTCCTCGGCTACACGGACATGTCCGCCCGTGCCAAGGTGATCGGCATCATGCAGGAAGGCAAGGGCTCCGTGCCCGCCGTGACCGGCCCGGCCAACGTCGAGGTCATCCTCGACCGTACCCCGTTCTATGCGGAGGCCGGCGGTCAGCTTGCCGATCAGGGTGAGATTCTCTCCGATGACGGCGCCGTGCTCGAAGTCGACGACGTGCAGAAGCCCATCAAGGACCTCATCGTTCACCAGTGCCGCCTGACTGAAGGCACGCTGGTCGTGGGCGCTGAAGTCAATGCGAACATCGATCTGGCCCGCCGTGGCGCCATTGCCCGTTCGCACACCGCCACGCACATGGTACACAAAGCGCTGCGCGAAGAGCTCGGCCCGCAGGCCACTCAGCGTGGTTCCGAAGACGCCCCGAACCGTCTGCGTTTCGATTTCCAGTGGTCCAAGGCTCCGGCCAAGTCCGTGATTTCCGCTGTTGAGGAGCGCGTCAACGACAAGCTGCGCGACAACCTCGCCGTGACCACCAAGGAAATGAAGTTCGACGATGCCATCGCCCTCGGTGCCATGCACCTGTTCGGCGAGAAATATGGCGACGTCGTGCGCGTGGTGTCCATCGGCGAAGACGGCTGGAGCCGTGAGCTGTGCGGTGGTACCCACGTGGACCACGTCGGCAAGATCGGTATGGTCAACATCCTCTCCGAGGCATCCATCGGTTCCGGCGTACGCCGTGTCGATGCCGTCGTGGGCCAGGGCGCATACGATTTCAACGCTCGTGAGCACGCGCTGGTCTCCCAGCTGTCCGACAAGCTCAACGCCCGTCCGGACGAGCTCGCCGAGCGTGTGAACACCCTGCTCGCCAAGCTCAAGGAATCCGACCGTCGACTTGCCTCCATGTACGAGGCCCAGCTCGCCGCCGCTGTTCCGGCTCTGGTCGAAGACGCCAAGAACTCTGCTGCTCCCGTCAAGGTGGCCATCAAGAACGTGGGCCACTTCGGTGCGGTTGATGCCCTGCGCAAGACCGTGCTCGACGTACGCGGCCAGCTCGGTGAGGACGCCCCCGCCGTGGTGGCTCTCGCTGGTGTGAACGAGGACGACAAGCCCATGGTCGCCGTGGCCACCAACGAAGCCGCCCGCAAGGCCGGCATCAAGGCCGGCGATCTGGTGCGCGGCGCATCCAAGATCCTCGGCGGCGGTGGCGGCGGCAAGCCGGACTTCGCCCAGGGCGGCGGCGCCGATGCCTCCAAGATCAACGAGGCACTTGAGGCGCTCAAGCACGAGGCGCAGAAGGCCTGATAACGCCCGTGGTGTGGTTAGGCGTTGATTTGGGTAACGCCCGGGTCGGACTCGCATTGTCCGACCCGGAGCTTACCTTTGCACACCCAGCCGGGAACATTCATGTTGCCGGTGACTATTTCTTTGCCATCGATGAAGTGCTGAATGTCGTTGAGGACGAGCACGTGACCCATATCATCGTGGGACTGCCGTTGCAGATGGACGGCACTGAAGGCAAAAGCGCCAAGAAGGCGCGCAGATGGGCCGTAAACCTTGAGAAGCGTTTGCGTTCCGAGAGAGAAGAATCCCAAGAACCCCAGATTCCGCAGGTAGTATTGGTAGATGAGAGATTGACAACGGTCAGCGCTCATCGTCAGCTGTTTGAGGCTCAGAAGGCTTCGACCAAGCATAGGCCAATGGTGGACCAGCAGTCGGCAGTGGTGATTTTGCAGACGGCACTTGACCGTGCGGGGGAACAGTGAGGGACCGGTTTTATGGCAGACAATTTCAACGATTTCTTCGACGAGAACACGCATTGGGTCGAAGGGAACGCGAATCCGCCCGGCGGCTCGCTGGAACCTCCGCAGCCGCCGAAGTCCCGCAAGGAGATGCGCAAGCGCCGCGAGAAGCGTAAGCAACGCCATACCATGGTCATCATTGCGGTTATCGTGGTTATCGCACTGATGGTGTGCGGCGGATATTTTGGTGTGAAGAAGCTCAAGTCTATTCGAGACAGCCAGAGCCAGACGACCGCTGTCATCGCTGATTATCCAGGTCCTGGCGATGGCGACGTCCAATTCACTGTGGAAGAGGGACAAGGTGCTGATGTCATTGCGAAGAACCTCTTCAAGCAGAAGATCATCAAGTCTGCCGCCGCATTCACCAGCGTGGTCATGGCCAATGATGCCAAGCTGTACCCCGGCACGTTCTCGCTGAAAAAGCACATGGCAGCCAGCGACGTGTTGGCCATTTTATCTGACTCATCCAACGCTTCCGGATTCCTGGATGTCAAGTCGGGCGAACGCGTCACTGACGTTCTTGATGCGGCCGCAAGCCTGTCCGGCATTGATCGCAGCGAGTTCGATACCATCGTGAACGGTGGTGGATCCGGCATCCTACCGGCCGAGGCCGGTGGCAGCTTTGAAGGATGGTTTGAACCAGGCAGCTACAACGTGCAATCCATGACCAGCGCGTCGGACATCCTCAAGGCCATGGTCGACAAGCGCATCGCCAAACTCGATGAACTGGGAGTCCCCAGTGGCAGCGATCGTGAACGGGTGATGATCATTGCATCCATCGCCGAGGCCGAGGTCAATAAATCCGACTACTACGCCAAGGTGACACGTGTCATTGAGAATCGTCTCGATCAGGGCATGGCCTTGGGCATGGACTCTACGGTGGCCTATGGCAATAATGTGAAGTCGGCAGAAGTCACTACTGCTATGACGCAGGATGCCTCCAACCCGTATAACACATATCAGATTGCCGGATTGCCTCCCACTCCGATTAGCAATCCTGGCGACAACGCTATTTCGGCTGCGCTGAACCCCGAACCGGGTGACTGGCTGTACTTCTGCACAGTGAATCTCGACACCGGCGAAACCAAGTTTGCCGCCACTGCCGACGAACACAATCAGAACGTTGCAGAGCTGCGCCAGTGGCAGGCTGCAAACGGGCAGTAGTCCATCCCTGCTAGTCCCTCTAGTGGAGAAAACGGCAGGTGCCATTCTTGTAGCCCCCTCTGATGAGGGGGCTCCCGCGAAGCAGGTGGGGGAGAGAACTTACAAGACAACCCCAACAACAATCGCTATAGTGGCTCCCACCAATATCACCGGCGCATACGGCACTTTGCCCGCATACGCCGGTGATTTGCGTTGCGGGTCGAACCTCGTCCACCACGCGATCCACGCGATACCGCACATACCCATGGCCAGCCACCACACCACCACAGGCAGCAGTCCGAATAAGCCGACGGACAACCCCATAGGAACCAATGCGGTCACGTCACCGAATCCCAGTGATTTGGGCACAATGAGCGCCAATGCAAACTGAACCAAGCAGCACAACACGGTAAACAGCAGTGCCTGTAACAGCACGAACAAATCGTTTGCCACCACGCCATAGGCGAAATCCGCAGCCAGCTGCAGCAACGCACCTACCGCGACCCATGCAATCGGCACCCGCCTGCACCGCACATCTTCAATGGACAGTGCAAGCCCACATAGCAGACCGGGCAAGGTGAACAGGTATGGCATGGCTTAACATTAACCCCTAGTTACTGAACATACGAAACGAGGGATGCTATGTTGCGCTGGCAGACAGCAGGGGAGTCGCATGGAGAGGCCTTGGTGGCCATGATCGAGGGGCTGCCGGCCGGCATTCGCATCAGTACCGACGACATCGTCTCCGCGCTGGCCCGCCGTAGGCTCGGCTATGGTCGTGGCGCCCGTATGAAGTTCGAACAGGATCAGGTGCGACTGCTCACTGGCGTACGTCATGGGTTGACGCTCGGCTCTCCGGTGGCCATCGAAATCGCCAACACCGAATGGCCCAAGTGGACCGAAGTAATGAGCGCCGATGCCCTCGACCACGATTTGCCGCGTGAAGGTCGCAATGCGCCGCTGAGCCGTCCGCGTCCGGGCCATGCCGATTTGACCGGCATGCGCAAGTATGGCTTCGACGATGCCCGTCCTGTGCTCGAGCGTTCCAGCGCCCGCGAGACCGCCTCCCGCGTGGCTCTGGGTGAAGTCGCCAAGCAGTTCCTTGAGCAGGCATTCGGCATTCGTACCGTGGCTCATGTGGTGGCGCTCGGCGGCGTGCAGACCAGCCCCGACCTGCCGCTGCCCACTCCGGATGACTTGGAAGCCCTTGACGCTTCTCCCGTTCGTACCTTGGACAAGGGAGCCGAGTCTCGCATTATAGAGCGCATTGACGAGGCCAAGAAGGCTGCCGATACGTTGGGCGGTGTCATTGAAGTACTTGCCTATGGTGTGCCCGCAGGCATCGGCACCTACGTGGAATCCGACCGCCGTTTGGACGCGGCGCTGGCCTCGGCAATCATGGGAATCCAGGCATTCAAGGGCGTAGAAATTGGCGATGGCTTCCTTGAAGCGGCTCGCCCCGGTTCTCAGGCTCACGATGAGATCGTGGTCAACGCGGACGGCCGCATCGACCGACTCTCCAACCGTGCAGGTGGCATCGAGGGCGGCATGTCCAACGGCCAGGTGATTCGCGTACGTGGCGCCATGAAGCCGATTCCCTCCATTCCGAAGGCTCTGCGTACCGTCGATGTGCTGACCGGTGAATCTGCCGCGGCCATCAACCAGCGTTCCGACAGCACTGCAGTGCCCGCCGCCTCCGTGGTGGCCGAAGCCATGGTGCGCCTGACGCTCGCCAAGTATGCATTGGAGAAGTTCGGTGGCGACAGCGTGGAGGAGACTCACCGCAACCTTGAGGCGTACCTCGCTTCATGGCCCGAGCACATGCGCTGAGTCGCCGGAACACGATCGAGAAGGTTCATACGCTATGACAGCACGTCCCCACGCCGTAATCATCGGCATGATGGGTGCCGGCAAAACCCGTGTTGGCAAGGAAGTGGCGCACATGCTGCGGCTGCCATTCGCCGATGCCGATGTGGAAATCGAGCACGAGGTGGGTATGAAAATTCCCGCCTATTTCGATAAGCATGGTGAGCCCGCCTTCCGCGAGGTTGAGGCCGATCTCATCGCTGATTTTCTTGAGGATTTTGACGGCATTTTCTCGCTTGGTGGGGGAGCGCCCATGACGCCTTCCACACAGGAAGCACTGGTGGACTATATCGCCCAGGGCGGTTGCGTGGTGTATCTCGATGCTGACCCGAAAGAGGCGATGGAACGCGCCAATCGTGGCGGCGGACGTCCCATGCTCAATGGTGACGCCAATGCCCGCTGGAAGAAGCTCTTCAAGGAACGCGATCCCGTGTTCCGCAACGTGGCCAATGTTCATGTGCATACCCGCGGACTTACCCCGCAGGGAGCAGCCAAGAAGGTGATAGATATGGTTTCCCAACGAACGGTGCATGTCGATGGTGCCGCCATTGAACCTTATGACGTGGTCATCGGCGAAGGCGCGATGAACCGTCTGGTCGATGTTTTGGGTTCCAAGCCGGTCCGTATCGCATTGATTCATACTCAGCCGGTGCAGCGGCACTCCGACCGTGCTCGTGCATTGCTGCGTCAAGGCGGTTATGAGGTGTCCGACATCGTGATTCCGGACGCCGAACCCGGTAAGACCATCACTGTGGCCAATCGCATTTGGGAACGTCTCGGCAACGAAGGCTTCACCCGCTCCGATACCGTGGTGGGGTTGGGCGGCGGTGCCGCCACCGATTTGGCGGGCTTTGTGGCGGCTACGTGGATGCGTGGCGTACGCTATGTAAACTGCCCGACCTCCCTGCTGGCCATGGTCGACGCCTCCACCGGTGGTAAGACTGGTATCAACACCCCGCAAGGCAAGAACCTTGTCGGATCCTTCTATACGCCAGCCGGCGTGCTGGCCGATATGAACGCTCTGGTCACCTTGCCCAACGACATCTTCATCGAAGGTCTCGGAGAGGTCGCTAAGTCCGGTTTCATCCGCGACCCCGAAATCCTGACGATTCTTGAACGACATGCCGCGCAACTGCGCGCTTTCGACGGCTCCACATTCCTTGGCTCGCCGTTGGAAGATGTGGTCGCCGAACTTATCGAACGCACGGTAACGGTCAAGGCCTATCACGTTTCCTCCGATCTCAAGGAGAAAGGCCTGCGTGAGTTCCTCAACTACGGTCACACACTGGCCCATGCCATTGAACAGCTGGAGCACTTCCGCTGGAGGCACGGCAATGCTGTGGCAGTCGGCATGGTGTATGCCGCTGAACTGGCGCATCTGACCGGTCACATCGATCAGGATCTGGTTGATTACCATCGTTCGCTGCTCACTTCGCTGGGCCTGCCGACTTCATGGAACGGTGGCTTGTTCGATGACGTGCTCGCTTTGATGCACCGCGACAAGAAGGCCCGCGGCAACGAGCTGCGCTTCGTGGTACTCGACTCAATCGGCCACGTGGTTCATCTCGATAACCCGCCCGCCGATGCCGTGGAAGAAGCCTTCCGCCGTATCCAGCAATAAATCTGAGCAACCGTCCGCTCCTGGCTCCCCTCAGTCTCGCTACGCGAGCCAGCTCCCCTCAGGGAGGGGAACCAGAGAAGACCTTGGCTCCCCTCCCTGAGGGGAGCTGTCAGCGAAGCTGACTGAGGGGAACCTGACGAAGGAGCAAAACATGACCAAAGTAATCGTCGTCAACGGCCCGAACCTCGGTCGTTTGGGCGTCCGTCAACCAGACGTCTACGGCCGTCAGGATCTCGACACTTTGCGTGAACTCTGCACCCAGTGGTGCAAGGAGCTTGGTCTCGAAGTCGAAGTGCGTCAAACTGACGACGAAGCCGAAATGGTGCATTGGATGCATCAGGCCGCCGACGAAAAGACCCCTGTGGTCATGAACCCTGCGGCCTTTACCCACTACAGCTACGCTCTCGCCGACGCTGCCCACATGGTCATCGACGAAAATCTGCCGCTGATGGAGGTCCACATCTCCAATCCGTCCGCCCGCGACGAATTCCGCAAACGTTCGGTCATCAGCCCTGTCGCCACCGGCACCATCACCGGCATGGGCTTCTACGGCTACAAGCTCGCCCTCGACGCCGTAGCCCATCTGCTGTCCGAATAGTCGCGATATATCCTTATGGAAAGGCTTTGCCGCCGCGGTGGATGCGGCGGCAAAGGGATTCAACGAAACCGTATGTCGGTAACACGCCGGGTCATACGCGGATGATAGAGTGAAATTCCATGGTTAGAAGAACACATGGTAATTCTCAAGAACACGTCACCAAGCATATTTTCGTCACCGGCGGCGTTGTTTCCTCTCTCGGTAAGGGTCTGACTGCCTCGTCTCTGGGTCGTTTGCTGCGCAGCCGTGGTATCAAGGTACTCCAGCAGAAGCTTGACCCGTACATCAACGTCGATCCGGGCACCATGAACCCGTTCCAGCACGGTGAAGTCTACGTGACCGAAGATGGCGCCGAGACCGATCTCGACATCGGCCACTACGAGCGTTTCCTTGACGTTTTCCTCTCCCAGAAGGCCAACGTCACCACTGGTCAGATCTATCAGGAAGTGCTGCGTAAGGAGCGCGCCGGCGAATACCTCGGCCAGTGCGTGCAGGTCATCCCGCACATCACCAACGAGATCAAGTCCCGCATGCGCGCCCAGGCTTCCGATGATGTCGATGTGATCATCACCGAAATCGGCGGTACCGTCGGCGATATCGAATCCCAGCCGTTCCTCGAGGCCGCCCGCGAGGTTCGCCGTGATCTCGGTGCCGAGAACTGCATGTTCGTGCATGTCTCCCTGGTGCCGTACATCTCCGCCGCACACGAGCTCAAGACCAAGCCCACCCAGCATTCCGTGATGATGCTTCGTCAGCTTGGCATCTCCCCGGATGCCTTGGTGCTTCGCTCCGACCGCCCGCTCAACCAGTCCATCAAGGACAAGATCAGCCTGATGTGCGATGTCGATGCGGAAGGCGTGGTCAATTGCGTGGACGCGCCGAGCATCTACGACGTGCCGAAGATCCTGTTCGAGGAGGGCCTCGACGCCTATGTGGTGCGTGAGCTGGGTCTGCCGTTCCATGACGTCGATTGGGACGAATGGGCCGACCTGCTGGAGCGTGTGCACCACCCCAAGCATGAAGTCAACATCGCCATCGTCGGCAAGTACATCGACCTGCCGGACGCCTATCTGTCCGTCACCGAGGCCATCAAGGCCGGCGGCTTCGCCAACTGGGCCAAGGTCAACGTCAAGTGGGTTGCGGCCGACCGTTGCGAAACCGAGGAAGGCGCTGCCGCCGCACTCGACAACATCGACGGCATCGTGATCCCCGGAGGCTTCGGCATCCGCGGTATCGAAGGCAAGATCGGTGCGCTGAAGTTCGCCCGCGAGAACAAGCTGCCCGCCCTCGGCCTGTGCTTGGGCCTGCAGTCCATGGTCATCGAGTACTCCCGCCACGTGCTGGGCATCGAGGACGCGAACTCCACCGAGTTCGAGCCCGATTGCGCCAACCCGGTGATTGCCACCATGGAAGAGCAGAAGGACATCGTGGCAGGCAAGGGCGACATGGGCCACACCATGCGTCTCGGCTCCTACCCAGCTGACCTCGAAGAAGGCTCGCTGGTTGCTGAGCTGTACGGCACCACGCATGTCACCGAGCGTCACCGCCACCGTTACGAAGTCAACGTGGCCTACAAGAATCGCCTGCGTGAGGGCGGACTGCGCATTTCCGGTCAGAGCCCGGACGGCGAACTCACCGAGTTCGTTGAGCTGCCGCAGGATGTGCACCCGTTCTACGTGGCCACCCAGGCCCACCCGGAGTTCAAGTCCCGCCCGACCAAGCCGCACCCGCTGTTCGCCGGTCTGGTCAAGGCTTCGCTGGAGCACCAGGAAGCTCGCGGCTGAACCCGGACTATTGACGGCAATATCAACGTGATGTAAATCGCGCCAGCCTATGACAAACCATGGCCATGAATCACTTGGAATTCATGGCCATGGTGCATAATGGCCTCAAATGCATAATGCCGCATATAACCAGTAAACGAGAGAATGTGTAACAGTTCATATGACCGATAATTATGAACAGCCTGTGGGCAGATCGCAGCCGAACATTGCGGGGAGCTTCAGCGATGCCGAAGCAACAGCGGTATTCACCCCGTTCGATGTAGCTCAGCCTATGGATCAGTCGATTGATGATGGCGACGCCGTGAAGGCCAAGCGCCGCAAGCGTCACGTATGGCCTTGGATTGTATTGGGTGTTGTCGTAGTGCTGGGTGCCGGCTTGGGCGGAGGCTTCTGGTTCTTCCAGTCCCACGCCTTGCCGGGAACGACTCTGTGGGGCAACCCCATGATGGGGCGCAGCCAGTCCCAAATCGCTGCCACCATTGATGACACGGTGAACAACACCACTGTTCCGGTATCGTATGATGGCAAGACCGCCAAGATTTCATTCAAGGATCTGGGTCTCAGCGTCGACTCGGATGCCCTTGCATCCGAAGTGGTGAACGCCAAGCGCGGCGACGATTTCTGGCAGCGTTACGCATTCTGGGTGAAGAAGGACGTGACCACCGCCCCGGCCAATGCTGGTGCCGCAGTCTCCGATACGCTCAACCAGAAGCTCGGCGTCAACGAAGTCAAGCCGGTAGATGCAGCTGTGCAATTGAACGGTGACCAGACCGGTTTCGATGTTGTTGCCGGCGCCCAAGGTGAGGGTGCTGATGTCGCTCCCGTGGCCGATGCAGCAGTAAAGTCGGTGCAGTCTCTTGGCTCATATGAGCCGAAGACCGTCAACGTCAGCCTGAAGGCCACCAATCCGGTGGTGACGGACGATATCGCCAACCAGGCAAAGTCCACACTGGACACCTTGCTGCAGAACCCTGTGGCCATCAAGGTTCAAGATCATCAGATTGCCGCCATCAACGCACCCGCACTTGCCGCGGCTATGAGCATCAACGCGAACGAGAACGCGAAGCTGACCGATGGCCAGACCCGAAACGGTTATGTGGTGTTCGACGCTGGCAAGCTGCAGCAGTATTACAACGACGCCATCAAGGCCAATCTGAAGACCGATCATGAGGACCGCGAAGTCATCGTCAACAATGACGGCGACGAATTGCAGGTCATCAAGGAAGGTCATGACGGAGTCACCCTTGCCGATGGCACCGACTCGAACGTTGGACAGCAGGCCGTCGAAGCGCTGGCCAAGGGCAACGGGGCAGTCACTCTTGACGGTACGGTTGACCCGATGCAGACCAAGGCCACCAAGCGGCATGTGGTCGTAGACCTCTCTGATCGTCTGGTACACGTGTACGAGAATGATCAGGAGATCAAGACTTTCCATGCTTCCGTGGGCCAGGACAACAACCGCACCACCGGTGTATGCCAGGGTGACCTGTGCACGCCGACCGGCGACTTCAAGGTCTGGCTCAAGTACCCCACACAGGACATGAGTGGCAACCTGACCCTGTCCGACGGCTCGGTCAGTCACTGGAGCGTCAAGGGTGTGGGTGACGTCAACTACTTCTCCAAGGATGGTTGCGCCATTCACCGTATCGCCAAGTCGAGCTTCACCAGCGACGCCACCATCGCCAACATGAACAACATCTCCCACGGTTGCGTGGGCATCGGTTGGGATGTGTCCGACTGGTTCTATGACTGGTGCCTGAACGGCACTACCGTGCACGTGCAGCTGTAGCCGTACAATCGCATATGAATCGACTTCGGAGCCCGTCTGCGGACGGGCTCTTGCCATAGCTGTGCACGTGTGCGATACATCACGTATGCGCACAGCCAATATTCAGTCGGGTTGGTAGTGTTTCAGCCTGGGTTCTGTTAGGTTTACGTAGGACCATGTGTGAAACAAGGAAGGCAGGATGGTGACCGAAAACACAGCACCAAACGCCGCCGCTGACGTGGAGATGAGCCAGTATGTGGCCGATCGCACCCGCGTCAACGAGGACAAGATCAAGCAGGATGACGAGATCATCAGCCAGTTCGGCGATTACAGCTACGGCTGGCATGATTCCGACGCCGCCGGCGAAGCCGCAAAACGAGGCATAGACGAAAACGTCGTGCGCGCCATCAGCGCCGACAAGGGCGAGCCGCAATGGATGCTCGACATGCGTCTGCGCGGTTTCAAGGCGTTCCTCGACAAGCCCATGCCCGATTGGGGTGTGGATTTGTCTGGTTTCAATGCCGATGATTTCAAGTATTACGTCAAGCCGATTGAGAAGCAGGCTAAAAGCTGGGACGACCTGCCCGATGACATTCGTTCCACCTACGACCGACTCGGCATCCCCGAAGCCGAGAAGAACCGTCTGGTCTCCGGCGTCGCTGCCCAGTACGAATCCGAGGTGATTTACAACTCGATTCGCGAGGACCTGAAAAAGCAGGGCGTAATCTTCGTCGACACCGATACCGCAGTGCGTGAATACCCCGAACTCGTCAAGAAGTATTTCGGCACCGTGGTACCTCCGGAAGACAACAAATTCGGTGCGTTGAACACTGCTGCATGGTCCGGTGGCTCGTTCGTGTATGTGCCGAAGGGCGTGCATGTGGACATCCCACTGCAGGCCTACTTCCGCATCAACACCCCGGCCATGGGTCAGTTCGAACGTACTCTGATCATTGCCGACGAAGGCTCCTACGTGCACTACGTGGAAGGCTGCACCGCTCCGATTTGGTCCGAGGATTCACTGCACGCCGCCATCGTGGAGATCATTGTCGAGAAGCACGCTCGCGTGCGCTACACCACCGTGCAGAACTGGTCGAACAACGTGTACAACCTGGTCACCCAGCGCGCCTACGTGCGCGAGGGCGGCACCATGGAATGGGTCGATGGCAACATCGGATCCAAGGCCACCATGAAGTACCCGGCTTGCATTCTCGCCGAGCCGTATGCCAAGGCATCCACTATGTCCCTTGGCTTCGCCGGCAAGGGCCAGTATCAGGACACCGGTGCCAAGATGATTCATTTGGCTCCTCACACCAGCTCCACCATCGTGGCCAAGTCCATCTCCCGTGGTGGCGGACGTTCCGCCTACCGCGGCCTCGTCAAAATCGTCAAGGGCGCCTATGGCTCCTCCAACTCGACCGTGTGCGATGCTCTTCTGGTCGATGACTTCTCCCGCTCCGACACCTACCCGCATGTCGACGTGCGTGAAGACGACGTCTCGATGGCCCACGAAGCCACCGTCTCCAAGATTTCCGAAGACCAGCTCTTCTACCTGATGAGCCGAGGACTCACCGAAGAGGAGGCGCGAGGCATGATTGTGCGCGGCTTCGTTGAGCCGATCAGCCGTGAGCTGCCTATGGAATACGCGCTCGAACTCAACAGACTTGTGGAACTTCAGATGGAAGGATCGGTGGGCTGATTCCAATGACCGATAACACAGCACCCGTCAAGGAAATTCAGATTCCGGTCGCCGACCCCAACGACCCGTACGCGGTTCCGGCCGCCATGCCGTCTTCCGTGGATCATGCCGTGCGTTCCTTCAACGCCAGTGATTACCCCGAACCGAACCGCAAACAGGACGAATGGCGTTACACGCCGATTGAGCGCATCAACGAATTCTTCACCGTGTTCAAACCCTCCGGCGAAACGCAAATCGAAGTCTCGATGATCGACGGCTCACCACTCACCGAAGGCATCAAGCTTACCCAGGTCAAGATGGGCGAAGGCCTGTCCGGTACTGTCTCCAAGCCGAATGACCGCGTCTCTGCGGTCGAGTGGGAGTCCGGCGCCACCGCCACCATTCTTGAGCTCACCGGCGAGATTACTCAGCCTGTGCTGGTCAAGGTGCACGGCGCAGGAGCCGATCTCGATGCCTTCCATCTGGTGATCGCCGCTGCCGACAAAGCCCATGCAGACGTCGTCGTGGAACACGACGGCGACGCACGCCTGGCCGAAGGTGTGGAAATCACCACCGGCAAGGACTCGCATGTTTCCACCACGTTCATTCAGGAATGGGCCAAAACCGCCAAGCATGTGGGCAACCATCGTATCCACGTAGGCAAAGGCGCATCCCTGCGTCACTCGGTCGTGACCCTGGGCGGCGATATCGTGCGCATCCGTATGGATCAGGACTTCGGTGGCGAACAGGGCGACCTCAACATGCTCGGCATCTACTTCGTCGATCCCGGCGAGCACATCGAGCACCGCACGATGGTGGTGCACAACCACCCCGACTGCAAGTCCCGCGTGGTCTATAAGGGCGCGCTTGACGGCAAGGGCGCACACTCCACCTGGGTGGGCAATGCACTCATCCAGCCGACCGCACCCGGCACCGACTCGTACGAGCTCAACCGTAACCTGGTGCTGACTCCGGGTGCCATCGCCGATTCCGAGCCGAACCTCGAAATCGAGAACGGCAACATCATCGGTGCCGGCCATGCCTCTTCGGTGGGACGCTTCGACGACGAGGAGCTGTTCTACCTCGAATCCCGCGGCATTCCCGAAACCGATGCCCGCAAGCTTGTGGTGCGCGGCTTCTTTGGTGAACTTGTTGAAGAGATCGGCATCCCGGCCATCTCCGAACATCTGATGACCGTGATTGACCGACGACTGGCACGTGGCGAGAACGATGCCATGGCTCAGGTCCTCGAAGACAAGTAAGAACAGCATTTTTTAGGAGCACAACAATGTCAACACTCGAAATCAAGGACCTGCACGTCCACGTCGAAACCAAGGAAGGCATCAAGCCGATCCTCAAGGGCGCCAACCTGACCGTTCACTCCGGCGAAACTCACGCCATCATGGGTCCCAACGGCTCCGGCAAGTCCACCCTCGCTTACACGCTGGCCGGTCACCCCAAGTATGTGGTCGACTCCGGCGAGGCCCTCCTTGATGGCCAGGACATCCTCAAGATGACCCCCGATGAGCGCGCCAAGGCCGGTTTGTTCCTTGCCATGCAGTACCCGGTCGAAGTGCCGGGTGTCTCCATGACCAACTTCCTGCGCACCGCCAAGACCGAAATCGACGGCGAAGCCCCCGGTATCCGCCAGTGGGCCAAGGATTTGTCTGCGGCCATGAAGCGACTCAAGATGGACCCGAAGTTCGCCTCCCGTTCCGTGAACGAAGGCTTCTCCGGCGGTGAGAAGAAACGCGCCGAAGTCCTCCAGCTTGAACTCTTGAAGCCGAAGTTCGCCATCCTCGACGAAACCGACTCCGGTCTGGACGTGGATGCTCTGCGTATCGTCTCCGAAGGTGTGAACCGCGCCAAGGAAGCCAACCAGTTCGGCATCCTTATGGTCACGCACTACACCCGTATCCTGAAGTACATCAAGCCGGACATCGTGCACGTGTTCGCCGACGGCCACTTCGTCAAGACCGGCGGCCCCGAGCTGGCTGATGAGCTCGAAGAGAACGGCTACGACCAGTACCTGCCCGAAGGCGCCGACTCCGAGTCCGCACTGGCCTGATTTTGACCGATTCATGTAGCTGACGCGTTGGGCCGTGATGTTCTGTTCCCGGGACCGCTCCAGGCCGCTCGGGCCATGCTTTACGCCCGGGAACAGAACATCCCGGCCCAACGTTACCTGTAGGAAAAGCTATATCTCGTAGGAATTGGAAACATCGGAGGGGAAAAAATGGTTGATTTTAAGGAGATTCGGGCACAGTTCCCGATTCTGGATCAGGAGATTCATGGGCATCCGTTGGTGTATTTGGATTCTGCGGCCACCTCGCAGAAGCCGAATGCGGTGATTGATGTCGAAGCGAATTTTTATCGTACGATTAACGCCGGCGTGCACCGCGGGGCTCATGAGCTTGCCGCACGCAGCACTGTGGCCTTTGAGGAGGCCCGCGCCAAGGTAGCCAAACTCGTTGGCGCGAATACGGCCGAAGGTGAGGAAGAGGTCGTCGTCACCGGAGGTGCCACGGCCGGCCTGAACCTGCTGGCCACTGCCTTCGGCAACGCTTCGCTGGGCCGTGGGGGAGCAGCCGCCAAGCGTTTTGCCTTGCAGCCAGGCGACGAGATCGTCGTATCCAAGGCGGAACATCATTCGGTGCTGCTGCCATTCCAGGAGCTGGCCTACCGCACCGGTGCCACCTTCAAGTGGATTGACCTGACTGAGAATGGCCGTGTGCGCACGGACAATCTCGATGAGGTCATTACCGAACGGACCAAGGTCGTGGCCGTCACCCATGTGGGTAACACCACGGGTGCCATCACCAATATCGCTCCGATTATCAAGCGTGCGCACGAGGTCGGCTCGATCTTTATTCTGGATGCCTGCCAGTCAGTGCCGCATCTCAAGGTCGATTTTCATGCTCTTGATGTGGACTTCGCCGCTTGGAGCGCACACAAGATGTATGGCCCGACCGGCGTGGGCTTCCTGTACGGCAAGCGTGAGCTGCTTGAAGCGCTGCCTCCGGCCAACTTCGGTGGCTCCATGGTCGAGCTCGCCTACATGGACCATGAGGCTCAGTACATGGCTCCTCCCGCCCGTTTCGAGGCCGGCACCCAGCCGGTCGCCCAGGTGGTGGCCGCAGGCGTCGCCGCTGAATGGATGATGAACATCGGGCTGGAGAACATCGAAGCCCATGAAAAGACCATCGCGGCCGAGCTGCTGAAGCTTGGTGACATCGAGGGCATCCGTATTCTTGGTCCGCGCGAGAACGTGGACCGCATCGGCACCGTGGCCTTTGACGTGGCAGGCGTGCATCCGCATGACGTGGGACAGTTCATTGACGCCCAGGGTATTGCGATTCGTGTTGGCCACCATTGTGCACAGCCAGTACATCGTCACTTTGGACTGTATGCTTCTAATCGTGCCTCGTCCGGTGTTTACAATTCGGTTGAGGACGCGCAAGCGTTGGTCGAAACGGCCAAGGGCATCCGCAAGTTCTTCGGAGTGGAGTAAAACGAGAGAACATGAATGATTTTGGCATGAGTGGCGACGACCTCGAGCAGATGTACCAGGAGGTCATCCTCGAGGCATCCAAACATCCGCACGGCAGAGAGTCCTTTGCACCTGACGCCGCATCCGAGCAGTCCGGTGAGGCAGCGGCGAATATTACGGTTCGCGCCAGCCACGAGTACTGCACGCCCGGCGAATCGCACCAGTTCAACCCCACCTGCGGCGATGAGGCAACCATCCATGTTGAGGTTTCCGACGACGAGCCGTACACCATCAAGCGATTGGTCTGGGACGGCCATGGCTGCTCCATCTCACAAGCCAGTCTGTCCGTGATGGTCGATTTGGTCGACGGTAAAACCGTGGACGAGGCCATGGATTTGGAACAGACCTTCCATAAGCTGATGGAATCACGTGGTGCCGGTCTGGACGATGATGCATTGGACGACAAGCTCGGCGATGCCGTGGTGTTCCAAGGTGTATCAAAATACCCTATGCGTATCAAATGTGCCCTGCTAGGCTGGGAAGGGCTCAAGGATTCCATTGCCAAGGCCCTAGCCGCCAAGAACTGAGGAAACAATGACCAACGATAATCTGGTTCCCGAACCGCAGCCTTCCGTCTTCGACGCTGTCAATGGCGTACTGCAAGACGAAGAGGCAGCGCGCCGCGTAATGGCTAATCCGGCTTTGGCTAAAGGCTTCCCCAATGGTCGCCCGGTTGAGCGCACATCAGATGACGATACCTGTGCCTGCGGCAATCATCACGGCAAGTGCGGCTGCCAGGATGACGAGTCCGATGGCAGCGACATTCCGATTAAAGCGATTGATGACATCGGCCGCGCCACTGCCGAGGATGTGCGCGAGGCGCTGCATCAGGTCATCGACCCGGAACTGGGCATTGATGTAATCGATCTGGGCTTGGTCTACGGCATTGAAATCGACGAGCTTGGCCGTGCCATCATCACGATGACGCTGACCACACCGGCTTGCCCGCTGACCGATCTCATCGAGGACGAATGCGCTTCCACGCTGGCTGGTCTGGTTGAGGAGTTCCGTATCGACTGGACGTGGGATCCGCGTTGGACCATGGAGCGTATTACTCCCGAAGGCCGCGATCAGCTTGCCGCGCTCGGCTTCAACTTCGAAAACATGCCGAAGTACTGAGTTTGATAGTTCTGCCCCCCCTGAGGGGGGCTGTCAGCGAAGCTGACTGAGGGGAGTCGACTACCAATACGAGAAAAGCCCCGCATTATGCGGGGCTTTTCCATACCTAGACCGTCAATCAGTCATCGACAATGGTGTTCTTCGGCACGACCGTGATGCCGTCCGGCGTGACCGTGAAACCACGGGCCAGATCGTGCTCGGTATCGATGCCGACGGTGGAGTTCTCGGTGAGCACCACGTTCTTGTCGAGAATCGCCTTGTATACGCGGGCACGACGGTTGATGACCACGCCGTCGAACAGCACGGAGTCAACAATCTGGGCCCAGGAATGAATGTGCACGTTGGGGGAGAGCACGGAGTGGTGCACTTCACCGCCGGAGACAATCACACCGGGGGAGACGATCGAGTCGGTGGCGTGGCCCAGGCGGTCACGACCGGCATGAACGAACTTGGCCGGCGGCAGGTTGCCGGACATCGTGTAAATCGGCCAATCCTGGTTGTACAGGTTGAACTCAGGCACATAGGCAATCAAATCCATGTGCGCATCGTAGAACTGCTTGATAGTACCCACATCGCGCCAGTAGGCGTGATCGGTGGCGGTGGAGCCCGGAATCTCGTTCGAGTTGAAGTCATAGACACCGGCTTCGTTACGGGAAGCGAAGTATGGCGCAATATCGCCGCCCATGTCGTGCTTGGTATCGGGAGCCTTCTCATCGAGCGCCAATGCCTCAAACAGGGCCTTGGTGTTGGCAACGTAGTTGCCCATGGAAGCCAGAATCTGGTTGGGGTTGTCCGGCAGTCCCGTGGTGGTGGCTGGCTTCTCCTGGAAGTTCTTGATCATGCTCGGGTGGTCCGGGTCGACCTCGATCACGCCGAACTGGTTCGATTCCTCGATGGGCTGGCGGATACCGGCCACCGTGAACTCGGCACCGGACTCGATGTGCTGCTGCACCATCTGCTCGAAGTCCATGCGGTACACGTGATCGGCGCCCACGATCACCACGATGTCCGGCTGGACATCCTCGATGATGTTGATGGTCTGGTAGATGGCATCGGCGGAGCCGAGATACCAATGCTTACCGAGACGCTGCTGAGCGGGCACAGGAGAGACGTAGGAGCCAAGCAACGGCGAGAAACGCCAAACCTGGGAGATATGGCGGTCAAGCGAATGAGACTTGTACTGGGTGAGCACCACGACCTGACGGTATCCGGAATTAACCAGATTGCTCAACGGGAAGTCGATCAAACGATATACGCCGCCGAAAGGAACGGCGGGCTTCGCGCGATCGCGGGTTAACGGCATCAGACGGGTCCCCTCGCCGCCTGCAAGCACTATCGACAGAATCTTAGGATTCTTGGCCATCGTAACTGTCCTCTCTGTTACCGAGCGTCTTTTGACACCGCACTGCTTGCCGGATGCTTCATTGCATTCGGTCTACATAGTTAATAATTGCAGAAAAAATCGAACACGCAAGGCTTTCGCTCCCGCGTGCCGTGAACTTGCGATGAACAGTTATGGGATTTGCTGGTGGTTTGGCGAATCGAGCCGATAAAAAATGAAGAAAGCTACCTCGTGGCATAGAATGCCACTGCGCTGGATGCGGCTACGTTGAGACTGTCGACTCCATGGCTCATGGGAATCTTAACGGTCAGGTCGGCGCGAGCGATGGTGTGGTGGGACAGCCCATCGCCTTCGGTGCCGAAAATCAATGCCAGTTTTTCGATATGCGTCGGATCTTCGGCCGGGGCGTGCAGGCGTCTGGTCAGTTCGTCCAGCGAGATCGAGCGATCCTCAAGTGCCATCGCCACAGTGGTGAAGCCCAGCGACTTCAATTCGTCGATGCCTTGGAATGGCCAGTAATGTTTGTTCTCGGTGCCGTCTTCATTGCGTCCGGTGATACGGGTCCAAGGAATCTGAAATACCGTGCCCATCGATACGCGGGCGGCGCGGCGGTAGAGCGGATCACCGCAAGAGGGCGTGACCAGCACGGCATCCACATCGAGCGCGGCCGCGGAACGCATCAGCGCACCCACATTGGTGTGATCCACAATATTCTCCATCACAGCTACGCGACGAGCATCCTTACAGACCTCGGCCACGGAGGGTAGCGGCCAGCGGCGCATGGCGCACAGAGCTCCACGATGCAAACGGTAGCCGGTCAGTCGTTTGAGCTGTTCGGGAGAGGCCACATAGACGGGGATATCGGCACCCCAGCGGTCATCGATGAAGTCGAAAGTCTCCGTCATGCCTTCCAACCAAGGTTCTTCGACCAACAAAGAGAGCGGCTCACGGCCGGCTGCCAGAGCACGGTCAATGACCTTGGGGGATTCGGCGATGAACACGCCTTTGGCGGGCTCGAGCCGATTACGCAGCTGCATTTCGGTGAGGCTCACATATGCCTCAACGCGCGGATCGTCAACGGTATCCAACGTGATGAACTGCATGGTGGCCTTTCGTGTGAGCAGATAACGAAAAACCCCTTGCAATGCAAGGGGTTTATCTGTGCCCGAGACGGGACTTGAACCCGTACGCCCGTATAAAATAGGCACTAGCACCTCAAGCTAGCGCGTCTACCATTCCGCCACCCGGGCAGGTGTCGTTGAGACAACGAGAGATAAGCTTAGCATCAAATCACAGGTATGCAATTCGGGTGTGTGCCGCGCGTGTCGCGTGTAGCCTAGAAACCATGACCGATGCCCTTTTTCTCTTCAACCCGCAGGTCGATGACGTACCGGTGAACAGTGACGAGCTGCATACCGGGTGGAAACTGACCCTCCCCGCTCATATCAAACGCCATGCCGTGCAGGCCATGAGGCTTAAGGCGGGAGACAGCCTCCAGCTCTCCGATGGTAGGGGACTGCGTATCCACGCCGTGATGGCGGATCCTGAAGCGGGTCTTGCCGAAGTGGTCACCGTTGGCCGTGAGCCTGAACCGTTGACACGTCTTGCATTGATTCAGGCGTTGGCAAAGACCGGGCATGATGAACAGGCCGTTGATATGGCCACGCAAATCGGCGTCGACCAAGTGGTGCCATGGCAGGCGGATCGATCCATCGCCAAATGGAAGGCCGGGCGCACGGATAAGAAGTGGAACGCGGTGCTGGACGCCGCTACCGAGCAGGCGAGGCGCGCGTACAAGCCGCAGCTGGAAGCATGTGCAAACAGCAAAGAGGTCGTAGCGATATGCCGCAGGGCATGCGTGCACGGTGACTTGGTCATCGTGCTGCATCAGGATGCCACCGATACCTGGACTGGTGTGGAGGCCAAAGTCGCACAGCTGGTGGAACGTACGTTGTCGGACGGCAAGCCGCGCACGGTAAGCGTGGTGGTCGGTCCGGAAGGTGGCATCAGCGAACAGGAAGTGGCTGACTTCACCAAGGCCGGGGCGGTGAGCTGCGTGTTGGGCAGCAATATTCTCAGGGCAGCCACTGCAGGGCCCGTGGCCCTTTCGCTGCTGTCACGCGCGCTTGGCCGGTATGAGTAGCGGCGAATGCCTCTGCGGACGCTGTATTGGCTGAAAGCCGATTCATGCAATGCAGAGTAACGTCCCCGCGCTAAGCTGGTGCATAGCAACACAGTAAACCAAGGAGCATGATGAGCGAATCCGACGATTGCCTGTTCTGCAAGATCATCGCAGGGCAGATTCCCAGCAGCAAGGTGTACGAGGACGAGACGACCTACGCATTCAACGACATCGATCCCAAAGCCAAAGTGCATGTGCTGGTAGTGCCGAAGAAGCATTATGCCAACGTTGCTGAACTTGCTGCCGCAGATCCGGCCGAGCTGGCTCATATCGTTTCGGTCGCCCAAGGCATTGCCGATCATGAATTCCATGGCGCGTACCGTTTGGTATTCAACACAGGTCTTGATGCGGGTCAGACCGTGTTCCACGTGCATGCGCACGTGATGACTGGCGAAAAGCTCGACGAGTAGTAGGAGAATTTCCGCTTCGTGGCAACGACTACACGCACCATCACCATTCCACCTCAGCTCGATCCCGTGGCCGTGCTTGGCCCGGTTGACGAGGTTCTTCGTGAGGTTGAGCGCGCTTTCCCTGAGCTGACGATTATCATGCGAGGCAACCGCGTGGCAATTGTCTCGCGGTCTAAGCAGACCGAGGCTCAGGCGGCACAAGCCGAGGATCTGGTTAACACCATTATCCAAGCCGCTTACACCGCTCCCATGGACGCCGATACCGTGAGGCGTATGCTCGATCAGAATGTGCTGAAAAATCGCGTTCGACTTGAGCACCCCGGTCATGGACCGGCACATGACAAATTCGTGCAATCGGCCACTGCGGCCGATCGTGGCCATTCGCGTGGCTCGGGCACGCATGACCCGTTGTACCGCAAGCCTTCGGTTCCCGGTGTGATCACGTTTGCCGCAGGTGTGCCGGTTCGTGCCAAAACCGCTGGCCAAGTGGCCTACGTCAATGCGATTGAATCGCATACCATCACTTTTGGCATTGGCCCTGCAGGTACCGGTAAGACCTATCTGGCCGTGGCGAAAGCAGTGCGTGCTTTTCAGGACAAGCAGATTCGTCGCATCATTCTCACCCGTCCGGCCGTGGAAGCCGGCGAAAACCTCGGTTTCCTGCCCGGCACGCTCAACGACAAGGTCGACCCATACCTGCGACCGCTCTATGATGCGCTCGGCGATATGCTTGGAGCCGACCAGCTCAAGCGGTATATGGATGACGGCACCATCGAAGTGGCTCCTCTGGCGTATATGCGTGGTCGTACCCTGAACGATGCGTTCGTGATTCTCGATGAGGCGCAAAATACCACCGAACAGCAGATGAAGATGTTTCTGACCCGATTGGGCTTCAACACCACGATGGTCATCACCGGTGATATCTCCCAGGTTGATTTGGCGGTGCCTCGTTCGGGTCTGGCCACTATTGAGCGGATTCTGGAGGGCATCGGAGACATCGCATTTGTTCATCTGGGAACCGATGATGTGGTGCGTCACCAGCTTGTTGGACAGATCGTGGCCGCTTACGATCACTATGATGCCATCGCCGGCGATCATCGCGACATTGAGCGCAGGCTGCGTGGACGCAAACACCGTCAGGAAGCGGATAACGGCAACGATAAGCAATCCATGAATCGAAGCGAGACAACCGATGAGCGTTGATGTCACTAATGAAACCCAGTGGGTCATCGATCCCAAGGTGTTCTCCGACCTGGGTATTTGGGTGCTTGATCAGATGCGTGTCAGCACACAATCCGATCTGACCATCATGTTCGTGGACCCCGATCCCATCGCCGAACTGCATATGCGTTGGATGAGTCTTGAAGGGCCGACCGACGTGATGAGTTTTCCCATGGATGAGCTGCGCCCCGGCGACGGCAAAACCGTGATGGAAGGCGTGCTCGGCGACATTGTCATCTGCCCGTGGGTGGCCGCCCAACAGGCCGCCGCAGCCGGTCATAGCACCATGCAGGAAATGCTGCTGCTCACCATCCACGGTATTTTGCATCTGCTTGGCTATGACCATGTGACTCCTGAACAGGAACGACAGATGTTCGGACTGCAGCGGCAGTTGCTATTGACTTTTTTTGCCCTGCGAGGCGATGCAAACATGCAGGCCACTCTTCCATCTGGCACTCCCGATGCGCTGGCTCTTTACGATGCCGCGCACGGCAAGGGCCGTGACCTCGATTCCAGGAAATAAAACACAAGGACACCAGAAACCATTATGGAGTATTCCAGTACCACCTTGATCGTTATTACCGTCATCCTCGTTGTGGTGGCGGCACTGTTCGTCTGGTTCTCGTTGACCATGGCCGCTGCGGAAGGTGCCGTGGCACGCGTGACACGAGCCAGCTTGAACAACCTCATTCTTGAGGTGCAGACTGACTCCGAGTCGAGCCAGTTCATCAAGATGAAGAAAATCGACAAGATTCATCGCGTTCAGCGTCTCATCGCCGACCGGTATGCCACGGCCGGCAGTTGCGCGTTCTTCCGCATCGCCTGCAATGTGCTCGATGGTGTACTCGTCTCCTCGATTGCGGCTCTATGGGGCGCCGAGCTGTGGGTTGGTCTGCTCGCCGGTTTCCTGTTCGCGATTATCGTGGCCGTGGTCTCCGTACTGGTGCGCCCGCGTACCGCCGGCATGACCAAACCGGTCGACATCATGATTGCCCACTCGCGCATTGTGGACCTTGGCTGCAAGCTCACGCCGTTCGCTCGCATTGGCGGCGACAAGTCTTCAGTCAAAGGCCCTGGTCGTCGTTCCAAGGATTCCAGCTTGTCCGATGACGAGGAGCTGGAGAAGATTCAGCTTGAACAGGGCAAGGCTGCGATTGATCGCTTGGTGGAATCCAACGATTTCGATCCGGAAGTCTCCGAGATGCTCCGCAATGTGCTCACTTTGTCGGATACCTTGACCCGCGAAATCATGGTGCCTCGTACCGACATGATTTGCATGGAGCGGGATACCACGCTTGCTTCTGCTCTGAAACTGTTCTCCCGCTCCGGATTCTCCCGCGTTCCGGTGATCGGAGAGGACGTGGACGATCTGATTGGTGTGGCCTATTTGAAGGATGCGGTACGCGCCACGGCCTTCAACCCGGCCGCTATGGAACGTGATGTGGAGTCCATCGTTCGCCAGCCGATGCTGGTACCTGAATCCAAGCCGGTGGACGACTTGTTCCATGAGATGCAGCGTTCCCGTCAGCATGTGGCAGTGGTGGTCGACGAATATGGCGGCATCGCCGGCATGGTCACCATCGAGGATGCCATCGAACAGATTGTCGGTGAACTTGAGGATGAGCACGACCGTACGCAGCACACCGAACCGGAGAAAATCGGTGAGAACAAGTGGGAGATGCCTGCGCGAACGCCGATTGCCGATTTGGAAGAGATCTTTGAGATCGACATCGATGAGGACGACGTGGATACCGTGTACGGTTTGCTGACCAAGATTCTTGGTCGTGTGCCGATTGTGGGGGCTTCCGCTGTGACCCGCGGCCTGCGTCTGACTGCCGTGGATTCGGCCGGACGCCGTAAGAAGGTCTCCACCATTGTGGTTGAGCCGGCCCACGTCGAGGGCAGCAAGGAAGATGGCAAGACCAATGAAGAAGCCGGCGGTGAGACCGCTGAGAGCGATGAAACCGCCGACAAGGAGTGATATGGACAACCGAAACATCTCAAACGATGGCGTTGCCGCCGCTACCAGCGAGTCAGTGAGGCAGGAAGTGCCGTACCGCTCTGGCTTTGTGGCTGTGGTCGGCCGACCGAACGTTGGCAAGTCTACGCTGATTAATGCTCTGATCGGCAAGCAGATTGCCATCGCCTCCTCCCGACCGGAGACCACGCGTAAAGCCATTCGCGGCATTCTGACCACTGATAATGCACAGCTTGTACTCGTGGATACGCCGGGCATTCACCGTCCGCGCACGCTGCTCGGCCAGCGTCTGAACGATGTGGTGGAGGAGTCGCTGTCTGACGTGGACGTGGTGGCGTTCTTGTTGCCGGCTGATCAGGAAATTGGCCCTGGTGACAAGCGTATTTTGTCCCGTCTGCGTACCGACTTTGCCACCAAGCGAGAGGACGGCTCGTTCGCGTGGCGCATCCCGCTGATCGCCATCGTCACCAAGATTGATGAACTCGGCCGTCAGCAGCTCATCAACAAGCTTATCGAGATCAACGAGTTCGCCGACTTTGCGGACATCGTGCCGGTGAGCGCCCTGAAGCATGACAATCTGGCCGAAGTGCGCAACGTGCTCATCGACCACACGCCCGAGGGACCGCAGATGTATCCGGACGACCAGATCAGCGAGGAGCGTTCCGAGGACACCATCGCCGAACTCGTGCGAGGCGCGTTCCTGGAGACGTTGGATGACGAGTTGCCGCATTCCCTGGCCGTGGTGGTCGATTCCATCGACTATCCGGAAGACAACGAGACCGGTCAGGGCTACGATGGCAAGGCTCAGGTCAATGTGTCCATTTATGTGGAGCGCGACTCCCAGAAGCCGATCATCATCGGCAAGGGCGCCTCGAACCTCACCTACGTCAAAAAGAAGCTGCGCACCCCGGTCAACCGCGTCGTCGGCCAAAAAGCCAAGCTCGACCTCCACGTCAAGGTCGCCAAAGGCTGGCAGTCCGACCCCAAGCAACTAGAACGCCTCGGCTTCTAGGAATCGGCCTTCGGCCGGTTATAACAAAGGGAGATTCCAATGGAATCTCCCTTTTGCTGTACTCAAGCCCTGCTTACTTCTTCTTGGTGTACATCTGGGTGTTGAGGAGGGTGGAGTAGCGCTTGATGACCTTGGGGCGGATGACCTTCATGGAGGCGGTCATCAGGCCGTTCTCCTGTGTGAACTCCTCAGGCAGGATGATGAACTTACGCACGGATTCGGCGCGGGAAACGCCTTCGTTGGCCTGATCGATCCACTTCTGGACCTCAGCGCGTACGGCGGCGTTCTGAGAGGCGTCCTCCAGAGACATGTTCTCGTCCAATCCCTTGGCGGCCAGCCAAGGACGCAAAGACTCCTCGTCCAGCGTAATCAGCGCGGAGATGAACGGACGCTTGTCGCCCAGCACCAGTGCCTGGGACACGAACTCGCAACGCTGAATGACCTCTTCAATCGGACCCGGCGCCACATTCTTGCCACCTGCGGTGATGATGAGATCCTTCTTGCGGCCGGTAATGTACAGGAAGCCATCGTTGTCGATACGGCCCAAATCTCCGGTGGCATACCAGCCATCTTCGGTAAACGACAGCTCGGTGGCCTCATCGTTCTTGTGATAACGCGGGAACACGGCGCGACCCTTGACCTGGATCTCGCCATCCTCGGCAATACGCAGCGAGAAGCCGGGGAACGCGACGCCCACGGACCCGGCGTGGAACGGGGTTCCCAGCGGGTTGAACGCGCATGGTGCGGTGGTTTCGGTCAGACCATAGCCCTCGTAGACAGGCACGCTTGCGCCGCGGAAGAACGCAAGCAGTTCAGGGTCAAGCGGCGCGCCGCCGGCCACAATCCACTTCATGCGTCCACCCAGCACCTCACGCAGTGAGGAGTAGACAATCGGATCGAAGGCCGCGCGGCGGGCACGGGTCAATGCACTGGCCTTGCCGTTGGCGGAGATTTCCTTCATGTAGTTCTGGGCAGCCACCACGGCGGAGGCGAACACCACGCCCTTGGGGCCATGGCCGGCCTTCTGGGAGGCGGCGTTGTACACCTTCTCCAGCACACGCGGCACCACAATCATGATGGACGGCTTAGCCACCTGCAAATCACTAATCAGCGTCTTGATGCCGGTGGCGATGTAGATATGCATATTCGAGGCCACGACGATGTAATTGATGGCGCGGGCAAAGGAGTGGGCCTGCGGCAGGAACAGCAGGATGGTGTTCTTCTTGTTGTGCAGCAGCTCGGGCATGTAGTCCGGCAGGTTCAGCGCGGTCTGGCAGTAGTGCTCGTGGGTCATCTCCACGCCCTTCGGCGCGGCGGTGGAACCAGAGGTGTACACAATGGAGCACAGATCGGTTTTCTTGACCGAATCAATGCGCTCATCCAGTTCCTCGTCCGAGATGCCGGCACCATAGGCCTTGATCTCATCAAGAGCGCCGGTCTCGATGCATAGGATGCGCTCGAGTGAGGGGCATTCCTCCACGGCGCCTTCCGCCTTCTCTCGCATGGCGGAATCCTGCACGATGAGCAGACGCGCGTCAGAATTGTTGACGATATTGCGGATCTGTTCGGCCGAGTCGGTGTCGTAGATGGTGGCCAGCACGCCGCCGCAGGCCATGATGGCCGCATCGGTCAGATCCCAGTCATAGGAGGTGCGGCACATGAACGCCACGCCGTCGCCCTTCTTGATGCCGTAGTGCAGCAGGCCCTTGGCCACGGCACGCACTTCGGCGAGGAACTCATTGGCGGTGACGGTCACCCATTCGTTGTCGGACTTGTAGGTATACAGCGGTTCGTCCCCCATGCGCTTGGCGCGATCCGCATACAGGTCGTAGATGGACGTGCCGTCGTCCAGAGGCGGATTGCCGGCAGTGGACGTGGTGAGCAGTCCGGTTTCCGGGTCGATGTCGGTGACGGTCAGATGGCCGTCATCCCAATCGTCGCTGTGCGGCAGTTCGATGTTGGCTTCCTGCGGCACATCGGCATTGGACAGATAATCGGGCTCGTCCGGAGTGTCGTCGTGAACCGGGTGAACGAAGTCGGATCCCAACCTGAGTGCCTTGCGGGTCAGATTGATGGTGTGCTGCGTAAAGGAATTGATAACCGACAACTCTTGCTCCTGTAAAAACCTTTCAGTGCCGTTCGAGCATAAGCCGAACGCTCTCAAACCTTAGATTGTAATCGTTCACATCGAACTCGTCACCTTACGCAACCGTAGGAAAAGCCTACGCAACCGTAGGTTTTGGGAGGTTCTATGTGGTGGATGGACACTGGCGCTCTGATTGTTGGGTAACGGACTGTCGATAGTGGTTGGAGATCGTTCGACTACTGCCTAGATGTCATCCAATCGAGTTGACGCAGTAGGGATGCGAAGATGAAAAATGCGGGTCTTTTGCCCCGATTGTTCCGCCTAACGAGTCGAATCGCCCATATCCTTCACTCTTCGGCTACAATTGCGCCTCGGATAACCATGTCCATTCAAAGTAGAACAAGAAAGGGCTCTCATGGCGCAAAACCCAGAAGCCACCGTGGTGTTCGGCGTTTTGAATGAAACGTCTGAAACGGAATCCCGCGTCGCGTTGACGCCGGATATCGTCACCCGGCTGAAGAGGAGTGGAGTCTCCTCGATTATTGAGACCGGTGCCGGCATTGCCGCCGAATACACCGATGAGGATTACGAAAAGGCCGGCGCAAAGGTGACCAGCCGTGACGAAGTGCTCGCTCAAGCCGACGCGCTCGGTTTCGTGGACCGTCCGTCCACCGATATCGTGAGCAAGCTCAAGGCAGGCCAGTGGGTGATTGGTATGCTCGGTTCCTTTACCGACGCCGATTACGTGGCCGCACTCGAGCAGGCCGGTCTGGTTGGTATCGCCATCGAGAAGCTGCCCCGCAAGCTTTCCAGCGCCCAGTCCATGGATGAGATGACCTCGCAGAACTCCGTCATGGGATACAAGGCCGCTATCACCGCCGCCGATGCCTATGGCGCATTCCTGCCGATGATGACCACTGCTGCCGGCACGATTCGCCCGGCCAAGGCTCTGGTGCTCGGTGCAGGTATCGCCGGTCTGCAGGCCATCGGTACATTGAAGCGCCTTGGTGCGGTCGTCACTGCATACGACGTGCGTCCCGCTTCTCAAGGTGAGGTCGAATCCCTGGGCGCCAAGTTCCTTGATCTGGGACTTGACTTTTCCAAGGGCCAGGACGAGGGTGGTTACGCTCGTGCGCTGACCCCCGAAGAGCAGGCCCAGCAGCAGGCGGCTGTCGATGAGAAGGCCGCTGGCTTCGACATCATCATCACCACCGCCAAGGTTCCGGGCCGCAAGCCTCCGGTGCTGCTCACTGCGGCCGGTGTCAACGGCCTCAAGCGCGGTGCCGTGATTGTGGACTGCGCCGCTTCTGATCTTGGTGGCAACGTCGAGGGGTCCGCCGTAGGCGAACAGGTCACCGAGGGTGGCGTCAAGCTGATTGGCGCCCCGTACCTGGCCTCCGGTGTGGCCACCACCGCGTCCAACCTGCTTTCACGTAACGTGGCTGACATACTCGTGCACTTCGTGCGTGACGGCAAGCTCGGCCAGGATCTTACCGAAGAGCTCGACGACGCACTGGTGGTCGCCGGTCGCGCAGGGGCTCCGGCTGCTGCCGCCGAGTCCGAGCAGTCCGAGAAGTAAGGAAGAAGGAATATTATGCCTACTCTCGTTGTTTCCATTACCCTGTTCGTCCTCGCGCTGCTTATCGGTATCGAGGTCATCGGCAAGGTGCCCGCCACCCTGCACACGCCATTGATGTCCGGCGCAAACTCCATCCACGGCATCGTCATTGTCGGTGTGGTGATTGTGGCCGCCGAGGCCAACACCCCGCTGGCTTACGTGTTCATCTTCCTGGCCGCAGTGCTCGGCACCATGAACGTCGTCGGCGGTTATGTGGTCACTGACCGCATGCTCGAGATGTTCAAGTCCAGCAAGAACGAGAAGAAGGGGGAGTCGAAGTAATGCCCTCCGCAACCGTTGGAGCCATCGACATCGTCGCATGGTTCGTCTACCTGTTCTCCGCCGTCCTGTTCGTGGTCGGTCTGCATTTTATGAACTCGCCGAAGACCGCCCGAAAGGGTAACCAAATCTCCGCGTTCGGCATGGTCGTGGCCGTGCTCATGGCATTCATCGTGCTCTTCGCCAAGGGCTTCGTGAACGTCGTGGCCGTGGTGGTGCTGGTCGTCGGCATCCTGATCGGTGCCGTGGCCGGTGTCGTCTCTGCCAAGAAGGTGAAGATGACCGACATGCCGCAGCTGGTCTCCGTGTTCAACACCGTGGG
>OASQ01000153.1_pt1 | contig 38322 bp, 37 predicted proteins | sample 1475771 | NCBI WGS metagenome assembly OASQ01 (sample SAMEA2579910, study PRJEB22360) | human gut metagenome | reverse complement strand
GGCTACCTTAACCCACCGTCTAAAGCCAGTGGGATTGCGGTAGCCTTATTTCAAATTGAATACAATTCCATAATTCCAATAATTTTATTTTTCCTGTTTCGTTTTCCCATTGTTCCTTACTCAGTATCACTTTATCAATTTTTTCCGTTTTAAGTTTCTCCGTCCCATAATGTCCCTGTTGTCTCTTACAATAAAGCATTTCAATCTTTCCAAAATACTCCGAATGTTCTTTCCCTGTTACAACTGCATCTAATGCCATATCCCTGGCTTCTGAACCATCAAAACTAATCAACAGAACATGATCACTCACAATATTCCGTCCAGCGATACTTTTTACTCTAAATTGATCAATACCGTTTCGTTTTCCCCAAAATTCCAACTCCACAGGCTCTTCTACTGCTTTTGAAATAACGGGAATTTCTGAATTGTACTTTGATGTTAATTTTTTCGTTTCCTTCTCAGGTGTTTTTATTGACTTATCATTTTCCCCTGAAATCATCCAGGTTAACATCACCATGATTCCCAATATGACAATAACACCTATCAACCAGCCAGGTATTACATGCCACGATGATTTTACTCCTGCTGTTCCTGCAGCTCCCATAAATATTCCCCACACAATCAACATTGGATATCTTACTTTTCTCATTTTCTCTTTCATACTCTTACGCCAGCCTTTCTTCTACTTAATCTTTACACTTGCCTCGCTTTCATTGCGAGAAACTTCTTTTTCTTGCTTATAATGTAAACGATCAAGTAACTTGAAGGTCAATATTTTTCGAGAAAATTTAATAGAAAATCGGAATCTTGGTATTTCATCATAAAGTGTTCAAAGGTGTTCAAACTTTTTGAAGCAAAAAAATAAGAGAAACGCTGTAAATTCAACATTTCTCCCATTTTTAACTAATGCCGCAGACCGGAATCGAACCGTTTTAAGCAATCACAAATACTGATAGAAAGGGGCTTTGAGGACTTCATCACGGTCTGGGTGTTCAAAAAGTGTTCAAATGTTTCTCATTCACAAGCCGTATTTTTACTTGTAAAATGCTTCAATAGCTTGTGCTAAGAAATCAGCAGTACCTTCACCATATTTCTCATCAGTCATAGACTTAATTCTTTCGTTGCGATAATACTGTGCCTGTGCCATCATAAAACCTTGTTCTTCTTTTATTTGTGAAAACTGCTTCATAAGTAAGCCATATTCTTCAACAACTTCTTGAACTTCCGAAGAATTTACATCACAATTTCTTTTTGCAATTAGTTTTTGCAAAACTGCTTCTATTCGTTTGTTGTAACTGTCAGCTACGTCTTTGCTAATAGGATTGTTGACTACAGATAAATATTTTTCTTTTCCTCCATACCACTCAACAACTTTGGCATAGCCTTTTTGCATTTCTTCTGATGAGACTGCCTCAATATAATGCTTTTTCCATTCTTCAACACTTCCAAACTCTTTGATAGCAAGTTCTTTCATATTGTCGGGCATATGTTCAAGCATAGTTTGAAACATTTCTTTCACTTCTGTTTTACTGAAAATTGCAAAATCCATTTTATTCTCTCCTTTCAGAATATCATCAATGCTGGTAATCAGACGTTCCATACGTTCTTTTTTTGCTACCAACATTTTTCTCTGCATTTGCAAAAGCTGATTTCTTTCAAGAACCGGGTTATCCATAACAGCTTTGATTTCTTTCAATGGAATATCAAACTCACGGAAAAACAAAATCTGCTGTAATGTTTCCAATGCCTTATCGTCATAAAGCCGGTATCCCGCATCACTTTTTTCTGTTGGCTTTAACAATCCAATTTCATCATAATAGTGAAGCGTGCGAACGCTGATACCTGTTAAATCTGATATTTCTTTTACTGTCCTCATAACTGCTGACCTCCTGTTCCTGATAAGATAACTTTAATCTATGACGTTCCGTGAGAGTCAATAGTTTTCAGTTCAATAAATTGATTTTTCATCTCGACAAGCTGGAATTTGCTTATCAAAACAATGTGTAAGATTTCTGTACTTAATCAATTTTTATATCAAACAACTCATATTTTTCCATAAATCTTCTATAATAACAATTTTCATTTCCTTTGATTGTCTCTTGCTTATTTACAGTACAATTTTCATTACATATTCCACCGTTTGCTTTACAAAAATTATATACAGGACATTGGGTTTGCTTAGATTTAACAAAATAAATAAAATTCTGTAAAATATAAAATTGAATAAATTGCGATACTTCAATGTCATTTAAATGTATCGAAATATATTTTTTCCTCGAATTCATTACTAAAGGTATTCCAATACAATAAATAACATCGTTAATGAATTTAAACATTTCATCGCTATCCATTTTATAAAGATCTGAGAATATAAATCTTCCTGACAATTTATGTTCTACAAAACTATTTACCTTTAAAATCCATTTTTTTATTTCGTCAAAACCACTATATTGTAGTTGTAGTTCCCGTGCAAATTGTATTAATCGTCTTTGTGTTTTAGCAATTAGAGTTTCGATTTGACCATCTCGTGTTATAGTAGCCGATAACAGTAAATAATTATAAATTTCTTCATAACTTGAATCTATAATGTATTTTTTTAACTTATCATTTCCTAATAATGTGTTTAACAAGAAATGCATCGGTACATCATTGTACAAACAACATTCCGCAATGCACAATCTAATATCATCAGAAATATGTGATAATCCATATTTATCAAAAATTAAATCAATTGATTCATATGGCAACTGTGGTGCTGGAGGACTGTTCGGAAAATTTTTAAGTTGGATTTTATAAGCGATGTACTCCAATATGTCCCTTGCTCCTAAATTATAGGATATTGAGGTCGATTTACCATCCTCAAATACTGGTAACATATATTCATATACACGATGTTCTCGTTGAATATGCAAATTACTATCATACCCGGATGTAATCACAAATTCTGAGGTTGCATCTTCAATTTTAAATACAGAATCAATACTTCTACTATCACCAATACTTCGTATAAATTGAATCCATAATGTAGATGATTCATTATTCCATTCACTAAATGGACGATGAATACTCCCCATTTTATGTGCAGAATTTAATATATTAAAAAACCAACGCACATTACTTAAACTATATCTAATGTTATATGGCAACACTAAATCTTGAAGATAATGTATAAATTCGTGAATAAACGTTGCCTCATTTTTTTTAAGAACATCTTGTGTCAATTCTTCCTCAGTTTCAATATTTATATTAAAAAACGACATATTATAAAACCCCGTAGCATAATCCAGTTTCATAATACACCTCCATCCCACTTTAATTAAGCTGACGCTTGAAAAGCTTTCATCACTTACTTTGTTAAATTGGATTCGAATTTTATATTTACGATCTAAATCAAACAAAAGACCGAACACATGTAATTACCTTGTGTATCGTTTGCTTATCCACTCACGTAACCATATTCCATTACTATCTAGCTCAAGGCTGCCAATTTTCTCTAAATCACTAATTAATTTAATATATTGTTCCCACGTGCAGTTAGATGTCTCTATGTTTTCGTAAAGAGATCTAAAACATTCAAACCCTTTTTCTAATGTGATTCGCTGCTGTTGATTGCAGTTATCCCATAAAGCAACAACAACTATGGCTTGTTCTTTAGTTATCTCAACAGTTGTAACAGCTCTAAGCATCTTCCAAATATTTAATGCTGCACATACTTTCAAAATTGGAATGTCCATTGCAATTTCCACCGTGGCTGCTGTTAAATCGGGCAAAAATTCTATCAGATGGCGAATATTCAATTTTATATTTCCCGGTTTTATAGATTCTCCCTTATTGTAATTATGTAAAGAGTCTATCACCAACATGTGCATCATAGGAGGCTCTTGTTGTGGAGGTGTTATCACAAGTCCCCCACTTTTAAAGAAACTTTGCAATATATCCTTTGAACTGATATCTTCTTCTCGCAATGAAATACTTGTTCTCTCAATAATCGAAAGAATCTCAGCTTGCTTAATCTCTAATAAATCATTTCTATTCTCTAACATAAGTACCTCCATATGCACTAATCTATCCACCCAAATCCAAGTCTATTGAACTATCGTTCGGGAAGTATTCCCCACTCTGCTCGACAACTTCCGAATTTGTCTGTTTCACATTATACACAGTATAATTCCATTTCACAAAATGTTCAATCAAAAAAAGTATGCAAGATTTTTATATTTTCTTGGCATACCTCTTATTGCAGTATTTCCTTGTTCGTATTTTCGCAAACTAACGTTCCGCAAGGATGCCCAGTGCGACGGTTCCTAACAGGGCGGCGGGTCGACTGGGCAAGTGGACGGCTGAAAAGCATTTTCTACTCAACGACATATTTAACGTTTGATTCTCTCCGTCCCTCATATTTCTCCTGTGCCAACAGTTTATCAAGAAATTCTGACACTTCTTCCATGTCTTCACTGTCTATCAAATCCAGTTTTATCAATACATCAAGGTCTGTCTGATTCTTCGGTTGTATTGAGATCGGCTGAGATGTATCCACAACCACTTTCAACTGTTTTGTCTTATTTGCTGTTTCAATATCCGTAGTTAATCCCATAACGTGGCTTTTACTCACGCCGAATATCTGTGATAATTTTTCCCATATAGATTCATCTCTCGGCGTTCCGTTTCCATTTTCATAGTTCGTAAGCATACTTTGTGAAATGCCTAATTCTTTTGCAAGTTCCGCAACGGTTATATTCTTTTCTTTCCGCAATTCTTTTATTTTATTCATAGCGAACCTCCTTTATAAGCACATTATATTTCATCAAATTTTCCCTGTCAATCTTTTTATCGGATATTCAGATATTTTCTATTGACATTCTGCAATGCTTGTTTTATCATAAGATTATCTTAATATCTGATAATCAGATATCTATAAGGAGGTGAAACGATGATTAGAGGAAATGACTTTATTTTAAATCCAGACAAACTGCAAGAGGAATTTCAGTTAGTAGAAGTTTCTGACTGGGTAGACTTTTCTACAAAAGAAAAATTAGGATTCTACTATACAGTTCTTCTTCCAAAATTAAAGTTTGAGAAAGTCAAAGTAGGCATTAAAGCCAACACAGCGATTGTTACCAACGAGGAACTTGAACAAAAAGGGCAGATTCCAGTCTCATTTGATGGCTTACATACTTGGGCTAGTCTCTATAATGGACGCCTTTCTGTCAAAGCAGAAGCTTCCAATATCAGAAAAGTGGGAATGAAATAATTTTTCCCATTATGTCAGCCAGTCAGTGCCGGACAACGTCATAGGTGCTGAACTGGCTGACCTCTATACTTGATATATAAAACAACATCTTCCGAAAACAATCGGAACATTCATTACAAAAATTGGGATATGAGGTGAGATTCGTGAGCAAAACAAAAGAGTGTTTTGCATACAATACGAAAATCATTGAAACTCCTACTACAAAAGAAGTATATATTTACGAAAACCCTATTTTTATTCACTCGAAAGAAAAGGCAGATTTAACAGACACAAGTAACCGAAAAAAATTTGATGAAATGTCAGCTCATAAGCAATATGACAGTTTAAAACGCAAGCAGAAGCATTACGAACAGGCTCGTTGGGATATTGCCCGTATTGTTGACTGCAACTTTGATAACAAAACAAAATTTGTAACGCTGACATTTAAAGAAAACATTCAGGAAATCCTGATAACTAACCGAGAATTTAAGTATTTTATCCAGCGATTAAATTATTATTTGTACCATACCAAAACCCAGTTATTAAAATACCTTGCAACGTGGGAGAAACAGAAGCGTGGAGCAATCCATTATCATGTTATTTTCTTTGATTTTCCGTATATAGCAAAAGAAAAATTACAGAATTTATGGTCACATGGATTTATTAAAATCAATCGCATTGATGTAGACAGCAAAGAAAACAGAGGTCGTTATCTTAGCAAGTATTTTGGAAAAGACCTTGATTTGAAAGAACATAAGAAAAAAGCCTTTTTTAAATCTCAAAATCTGAAAGTTCCACACGAAACAAAAGTCATGCTGACCGAAGACATTTTACATGACTTACAAAAAGAAAATATCGTCTTTCAGAAAGAATACACAAGGCAAATTTACGATACCAACGCTTTCTTATCTACTGGTTCATGCTTAAAGGACAGCAGTGTTATCTACATCAAAATTAAAAAAGAAAATCCTTGCGTAAAGGGGGAATCTTATGGATAATCCCGTTACGTTTTCAGATATAACATTATTGAATACGTTAGCCACCTGTGCTAACATGACCACAGATGAAGTCTTCAAAGATTTTAAAATTATGGCAAATAAAAAAATCTTGGAGAATCACAAATATGAAATTTATTACTCGGAATCTGAAAAAAGCTGGCGTACTTATTTACCCGATGAAACCAAACCTAACAAGCGTCGTCCTGTTAAGAGGAAGAGTAAAGAGAACCTTGAAAAAGAAATCATCAGATTTTATATCGAAAAGCAGAAAGCTGAAAACCGTCAGAATGTCACACTGGAAGAATTATATGCTGAATGGCTTTTGTATAAAAGAGATTATACTTCCGTAAAAGCAAAAACAATTCAAGAGTATGTATCTGAATGGAATAGATTTTTCAAAGATACAGAACTTGTTAAAATGAAGATAGGCGAAATCAAACCAATCACGCTTATCCGCTTTTTCAGAGAAGCTACAAAAGACCGGCAGTTCACGCATAAGCGAGTCAGTAATGCACGTTCTGTTCTGAATGGAATCATGAGTTATGCGATTGAAGAAGAAATTATATCACATAATCCTGTCTCTGATGTGAATTTCAAACAGTTTACCTATAAGCCAGTAGAAGTACAAAGTGACAATGTATTTTCCCGTGATGATACGCATAAGTTATTAAATTATCTTCGGTGTATCATAGAGCCATATTCTCTTGCAATACAGTTATCTTTCTATCTGTTTATCCGTGTTGGAGAAACAAAAGCTATCCGTTGGGAAGATATTGACTACAATAACAGGCTTGTATATCTTCACAGACAGGCGACCTGTGAACGTACATTGAATGATGATTTAACATTCTCAAGCCGAAAAGTAAAAGTAGTAAATCAAATGAAAGGAAATACTTCTCATGGATTCCGTAAACAGTTCCTTACAGACGAAGCACTTAAAATTCTTCACAAAGCAAAGGAATTAAATCCAAATGGAATATATGTCTTTGAACCCAACGGCGAGATTATGACAACAGACAGCTTTAATCGCCGTTTGAAGAAATATTGCAAAGAAGCCGGTGTTCCTTATCATTCCAGTCATAAAATCCGCTTTTACAATGCTTCAACAGCTTTTGACGGAAATAATCTTACAACCCTTAGTTATTTAATGGGACATAGTGAAACAGCTACAACATTGCATTACTTACGGAATGTCAATAAGAGGAAGAATGACAGGCTTGCTTTTCAGAATCTTGGTATTTCATCATAAAGTGTTCAAAGGTGTTCAAACATTTTAAAACAAAAAAATAAGAGAAACGCTGTAAATTCAACGTTTCTCCCATTTTTAACTAATGCCGCAGACCGGAATCGAACCGGTACGGGAGTATAAGTCCCGCAGGATTTTAAGTCCTGTGCGTCTGCCAGTTCCGCCACTGCGGCGTACAAGATGAATCGCGCCAACTCCGAAGGAGTTGTGTGCATCGATGCGAAGCATCGCGTCACATTTCGTGATTACACTACTTGCAAATCGTGATAACTTACTATCACGAAATGGGACCAATAGGGCTCGAACCTATGACCCTCTGCTTGTAAGGCAGATGCTCTCCCAGCTGAGCTATAATCCCATATTCAAAAAAATAAACGTGATATCATACAAATGATATCAACGACCCAGAAGAGACTCGAACTCTCGACCTCCGCCGTGACAGGGCGACGCTCTAACCAACTGAGCCACTGGGCCAGATAAATGGACCTTCGGGGACTCGAACCCAGGACCGATCGGTTATGAGCCGATTGCTCTAACCAGCTGAGCTAAAGGTCCAAAATCATTAAGTCCCGTTTAGGAACTAAGCCGATGATCGGACTCGAACCGATAACCTGCTGATTACAAATCAGCTGCTCTGCCAATTGAGCCACATCGGCATAATAAAAATGACTCCAACGGGAATCGAACCCGTGTTACCGCCGTGAAAGGGCGATGTCTTAACCGCTTGACCATGGAGCCATATTCTTTATCGCTTGTGTGTTTTTCGTGTGTGTTTTTCGTGTGTATCACTCGCGACGAATGTTATAATATCATAGCGCAAGTGTTTTGGCAACCCTTTTTTTTAATTTTTTTTATTTTTTTTGCAAAAACTTTTTATAATCCCCGAAAAGCCCCGTAAATACAGTGTTTTCAGGATTATAACTTTCCCCCCCCCTTTTACCTTCCTATCAAGATAGTCATAATTTTGTTCGTTGATTTGTTGTTAAATCATCTCCTTTTTATTTTAGGAAATTTACACAAACTACGATAAAATGTATCATTGTATTTTGCAAAGTTTTTCCCTTGATACCATCTTTCGTGTGTGCTACGATAGACAAGCATTACTTTTCAACTACATATTAATAAGAAATAAGGAGATTTTACAAATGAAATTTTTGAAACAATTCGGGATTATTCTTGTCTTTTCTTTCATCGGAGAATTGTTGAACCATGTACTTCCGCTTCCAGTTCCTGCAAGCATCTATGGAATTATATTGATGTTCACCTGTTTAAAATTGGGTTTCTTCCCTCTTTCAGAGATTGAAGAAACAGGTCGATTTCTGATTGAAATCATGCCACTAATGTTTATTCCAGCTGCTGTAGGACTTTTAGAAGCATGGGATATTATTCGGTCAGTATGGATTCTGTACCTTGTTGTTACTATTTTCTCTACTATATTTGTTATGGCTGTCTCTGGCATGACTACTCAATATATGATTCGTTATTCCGCTTCAAAAAAAGCAGCGTTAAAAAAAGCTTTGTCTGCCAAGGAAGGGGAATGTGGCTATGGAATTTTTTAACAACTCTGTCTTTTTCGGGGTACTGTTAAGCCTTCTCGCCTACGGTATTGGCGCATTATTAAAACAGAAATTCAAACTTGCCATTTTCAATCCGCTCCTTATCGCAGTAATTATAGTAATTGCTGTTTTAGCAGTTTCCGGAATTGATTATAAGGTATATAATGAAGGAGCGAAATACATTTCTTATCTGCTTACACCAGCTACAATCTGCCTTGCTATTCCGCTTTATGAACAGTTCGAATTATTGAAATCCAACTGGAAAGCAATTGCGGTCGGTATTTTCAGTGGTGTACTTGCAAGCCTTGGAAGTATTCTTGCCATGGCAGTCCTATTTGGATTTACGCATCAGGAATATGTATCATTTCTTCCAAAATCTATTACAACTGCGATTGGAATGGATGTATCAGAAGAACTTGGAGGATACGTTTCCATCACCGTTGCTATCATCGTATTAACAGGTGTACTGGGAAATATGTGTGCAGAAAGCTTATGTAAGCTTTTCAAAATCGAAGAACCTATTGCCAAGGGTATTGCCATCGGCACTGCTTCCCACGCAATCGGAACTTCCAAAGCTATGGAGCTTGGGGATATTGAAGGCGCAATGAGCAGCTTGTCCATCGTAGTATCCGGACTTATCACTGTCATTGGTGCGTCCATATTTGCACAATTCATGTAAGATATCATAATTACGAAATGTATCGCATGAATCTATCCATAGTATCTTAGAAAAATAAATTACAAAGGAGACTCTCTCATGCCAGTATTTGATTTTAGTAATCCTGAATCAACAACGACAACAACCGAAGTTACTTACACTACATTTCACTCTGATAAAAATGTCGCTACTCCGGAAGATCCGATTCTTCTTCTGGACAATGCTCCCCGCCAGTGGGCTCATCATTCCTGCGGTGTATTCACAAACCCTGCAAAGCACACAGCATTTGAATTTGAAGAAGAAGATGGTATTGTCAGTGCCAATATTCTTCAGATTGATTCCCGCTTTGTAAGCCTGATCAAATGGCTCGGCGAAAATCATATCAACGTTCGTCTGTCCGGTAAGAACCTCCCAGACGGTTATGCAGTCTACAAAATTCGTGAAATTGCCTATGGCGGTGCCACAAAATTATCTGCTGAAGACGGTTTCCTTCAGTTTATGATGGAACGGCTCTTTTCCAGCAGCGCCCCGCTTGACGAGACACTGAAAGAGGAAGACTCTGAACTTGGTGATGATATGAAACTTACAAGTATTCAGAGTATTACCGACTTCATTACTTGTGCCGGAAGAACTCTTCCTGATAACATCCGTCTCTGGGCAAGACGTAATCTGGCAGTTGCAAAATCCCACGAAGTATCCCCGGAAGAACGACGCCACGCACAGCGTGCGCTTTCTATTATGATGAATATCCAGTGGAAGACAGATTATTTTGAATCAATTGATCCTGATGAAGCAAGACGTATCTTAGACGAAGAACTCTACGGTATGGAACGCGTAAAGCAACGTATTATAGAGACAATCATCCAGATTAACCGTACACATACCCTTCCGGCTTACGGACTTCTCCTGGTAGGACCTGCAGGAACAGGAAAATCCCAAATTGCCTACGCTGTTGCAAGAATCCTTAAACTGCCTTGGACAACTTTGGATATGAGCTCCATCAATGACCCGGAACAGTTGACCGGAAGTTCCCGTATATACGCAAATGCCAAGACCGGTATTATTATGGATGCATTTGCAATGGCAGGAGAATCTAACCTGGTTTTCATTATCAACGAGCTTGATAAAGCTGCTTCCGGTAAAGGAAATGGAAATCCAGCCGATGTATTGTTGACACTATTAGATAATCTTGGATTTACAGACAACTACATTGAGTGTATGATTCCAACTTCCGGTGTTTATCCAATAGCAACAGCCAATGATAAATCCCAGATCAGTGCACCGTTAATGTCACGTTTTGCTGTTATTGATATTCCGGATTACACACCAGAAGAGAAGAAAGTTATTTTCTCCAAATTTGCACTGCCAAAGATTTTAAAACGTATGAGTTTAAAAGAAAGCGAATGTATCGTGTCACCAGAAGCTCTGGACGCTGTTATTGAAAAATTCTCAGATACGACTGGAATCCGTGATCTGGAGCAGGCTGCCGAGCATATCGCAGCAAATGCACTATATCAAATCGAGGTAAATCATGTATCCTCTGTTACATTTGATGCTGCTATGTTGAAAGAATTATTTGACTAAAATAATCTTCTGCACATTTTCTCGATCCTGCGAGGTATAAATTTTTAGAGCACTTTAACTACATCCATATGTAACTAAAAAATCTGTAATATAGGAGATTTTGATATATTTCTAAAATTCTCCATATTACAGATTTTTCACTATTTCAGTCAAACGTACTTAAAACTTCTCAATTAGGTTCAAGTCGAACATCCGTGAGACTTGGCTCGTGATTCTGGTCAGCAAAGCTGACATATTCCTATCAGAATCACTGCGCATCCTCGCGGAGCGTTTATCTCAGTCGGAGACCTAACTCCCACTGAGACAAATTTGCTATTACTCACCACTTGAAGAGGGGGAGTCTTCTCGACTGAGATAAATATTTATTACTGCCTTTTACGTCTGACAAGACCATAAAAAGTCAATGCAATTGCTATAGGACACATCACTTTCAGAATCGGCAATGATACATTTAAAATCGCATTTAATCCCGCACAGGAAATCACAAAACTGAAGACAGCAAATACAAGTAACCATTTAAAATACGAAATCTTCGGAACTAATTCGTGGAAATATGCAGAACAGCAACATAGCAAACCTACACATACATTAAAACATGCTATGAAAAATATAATACCAATCAATACTTTTCCATAGATACCAAAACATGCGTGAACTGCATAGGTCAGAATCTGCGTTCCATTTTCCACATTTCCGACCTTACTACTGCACAATACACCAATATATGCTGTTGCGCTATATACAATACAAAGTAAGATTCCAGCTCCAATTCCCGCCAGAATCGTCTCTTTAGCCACATCTTTCCGATTCTTCACACCAAATGCTTCAATGTTCATAGCTATAACTGCACCAAAGTTAAATGCCGCTAAAATATCCATTGTCTGATATCCCGTGACAAAACCATGCTGAAGCGCATGCCCTTTATAGCTCGCATCTGCCTGTCTTACAACTGTCGGGAACTTTACAACAACTCCCACGAAAATAACTGCAATCAAAATCAACAGAATCGGTGTCATTACTTTTCCCAGTAAATCCTTAAGTCTCGTTGGCTTCAGCGCGACTATCGTTGCTATCACAAAAAATGTAAACGAGTATATACACCGCATAATCAATAAAGACTCCGCACTGACTCCGTCAGATAAAAATGGCACGACCGCCATCTCAAAACTGGTAGATGCTGTCCTTGGAATTGCAACAAAAGGTCCGATTAACAAATGGATCAGCACCGCATAAACTGTCGCAAATGCCGGGTGTATGCTTCCCGCCAAATTCTTCAATCCATCATGCTTTGCCACAGATATCACCGCAAGAGCAGGTAATACCACCGCCGTCAGTAACATTCCAACCATAGCCGGTATCGTACTGCTGCCCGCTTCAGCACCCAGAAACGGCGGAAATATCAGATTGCCTGCTCCAAAAAACATGGAAAACAGCGTAAATCCGATTACACATCTATTTCTCATAGACAAACTTTTCATAAATCACTCTTACACTCCTTCAAGTTATTTTTTGTTATAAATTCAAGAATGCCTCGGCATTCTTGCTGCGAGGTGCGCGTCATGCAATTGCATGACATACTTCTACTGCGCACCTCTGCAATCCTGCCGGAGGCTATATCAGCTGGGGGATTGACTCCCACCACTGATACCAGCTTGTTTCTCACCACCTATAAAGGTGGAGTCATCTCCCAGCTGATATTCTTCAAATGCTCTAACAATCCTGTACAACCTTCCAGTACATCATCATAGGTCGCATCAAAATTGCCCGTATACCACGGATCAGCAATTTCTGTTCCCGGACGATCCGTAAAGTCTAAAAGCATAGAAACTTTTTTCTCTGGATCTGAACCGATGATTCTCATAATATTTCGGATATTCCACGCATCCATACCGATAATATAATCAAACTCTTCATAGTCTCTTCTCATCATCTGCCGTGCCCTGTGGTTGCCACACGGAATTCCTACTTCTTTTAACTTCTGTCTCGTGCCATGATGAACACCATTACCAATCTCCTCACGACTAGTTGCAGCCGAATCAATATAGAATTCACTGGCAAGCCCCGCCTGGTCTGTTAGATATTTCATAACATATTCAGACATCGTTGATCGGCAAATATTGCCGTGGCAGATGAAAAGTACTTTTATCATTGTTGCATAACCTCGCATTTCTTAGTTTTTCTTGGTATTTCGGGCTTTGTAAGCCTTTGTAAATTTTTGCTTTCTGGCATAACCTGGTTTATTTTCGCATAATATTGTCCGCAAAAGGTGTAAAATAAGGTGTATGTTTTTCTATTTTACACCTTGCTATTTTCAATTAAAAATCGTAATTACACAATCTGAATCCGGGCAACTTCTTCCCTGCCATCCTCAAGATTTACATGCGTATATGTATTCAACGTTACGCTAATCTCTGAGTGGCCCATCAAATATTGCAATGCTTTTGGATTCATTCCGGATTTTGCCATATTTGAGCAATAGGTATGCCGACATACATGCGGTGTAATGACAGGCATCTGTACTTTATAGGTATTATTATACTTCTGAATGATGTGTTGAAAATAATGCTCCCAGTGCAGGGAATAACAGATACTTTCATTTTTATCAAAGTATAAAAATCCACTTTTTCCATCTACCATAGGTTCTGCTTTGGGCGGGTTTCGTTTTTCTATTATTTTCCGAAAGCATTCCTCTACATCCGCAGTCATAGGTATCTTTCTCGTTCCGCTGGTTGTTTTAGTCTCTTGAATATAATATCCGATTTTTGATTTTTTCTGCAATTGATAATCGATGTTGATCGTATGCTCCTTGAAATCAATATCAGAAATCGTTAAACCACAAAATTCCGAGATGCGAAGACCGGTTTTAAACAATATGTAGATTCCCTCATAATACCTGCAAAAATGAGGATCCTCCTTCACAAATCGTAGAAACTTACGTTCCTCCGCTCTGCTGATTGCCTCTCTTGTCACACTGTCATTCACAACCACTTCCATTAGCTGAAACTGAAATGGATTTTTCCTGACCAGGTCATCATCCACCGCCAACTGAAATGCCGGACGAAGAACGCCTCGGATCGAATGGATAGAACTATAGCTTTTCTTTTCTACCTGCTGAAGATGTATCAGCCAACATTTTGCATCCGAAATCCGAACCATATCAATCCTTCTTTTTCCAAATGGATCTTTCTTCAATAAATTGATAACTGTTCCGTATCCTGCAACTGTAGTAGGTCTGACACCGGTTTTTGTTGATGTATATTTTTCAACCAGTTCCAGTACCGTCATATTTCCGCCATTTGTTGCAATCTGCTCGAAATGGTCCGCCTGGATTTTCTTCTCCATCTCTCGAAGCGACAAAGTACGGCGCTTTCCTTTCAGAGTTGCATCGTTATGGTCTAAGCGCCAGCTATATACGCAGCGCTCCTTTCCCATCTCATCGACATACTTAAATCGATATCTGCCATCAGATAACTGTATTTCTCCATTGTGTAATATACGTCCTCTATGATCTCTCCTTTTTTCACTCATAATCTTTTAGTCTCCTTCATCAAATGTTCATTTAACTTGGAAGACCGTCTCGGTTTCTTCATTATACCACAAGACCTTCCCTTCGCTAAGATAAAATGAACATTATTTTCATTACTATTTCTTCTATTCTATTACTTAAACTGTACTGGCTGTATCCAGATAATCTTCAAACAATTTCCTTTTGAATCGAATATGAGAACCTACTTCCAAAATAAAATCTGCTCCTTCATTTTCACCTGCGATCTGTCTCAATCTCTTTTCTCCAATTCCGTAATATTCAGCTGCTTCGGAAACATTTAAAGAATATTTCTTCCAAACAGGTATTGTTTTTTCTGTATGATTCATTCACAGTCCTCCTCCCCTCTATTAGTATTCAACAACGTTTTCGCTTTCTCCATTTTCATACTTGCAATCACTTCTCGTTTACTTGCGCCTCCAACATACATTGGCGTACACATTTCTAAAATACGGTCATAGATACGCTTTTTATCCAACACAGTCTCGCTTTTTATTTCATTCAGCGGAAGATTGGTCGTGATGATCAAAGGTCGTCCCGAACGGATCCTACGGTCTATGACACTAAAAATAATTCCTAACGCATATTCTGAATTTCGTTCCACTCCAAGATCATCAATAATCAAAAGCTGATAAGAAGCCAATGCATTGATATATTCCGTTTTGTCTGCCAGCGGAAATATATCATCGATAATGGTATTGAAGTTGGTCATCTTTACCGTTACTTCTCGTTTAAGAAGATCGTTGGCTATGCACCCGGCAACATAACTTTTCCCGGTACCAACCGGTTCCCATAACAAATAGCCTATATGATTTCTTTTCATTTTCTCCCAGTTATCAACATAATTTTTTTGCCTTATGCATTACAGCATCTGACACATCTGCATTCTCAAATGTCCACTCTTTCATCCTGCTCTCGTCAAAACAGATGCTCGTATTTCTACTGACTAATTCCCGGTGTTCTTTGTCTTTAAAATATTTTTGTTCTTCTTCATACGCTTTTCTGTCACAGGCACATTGCCTGGAATGTTTCTTCATCCCCATAAATCCACCCTCAGGAAAAAATTCTTCTTTCGCTTCCCCACAGACTTTACAGTATTGCAAACCATCACTGCCTACACATACAGTATCTTCTTCTCTCATCACAAACTCTCTCCTTCCCCATAGCAATAATTTACTTCATGAAATTTATTTCTTTTATATTTCTCAGTTACTTTACTAGGTGCCACATTTCCGACTCCTGTACAGCCATTTTTACGACCAGATGAAGGTTGCTTTTCCGACTCTGTTGCAACCATCTTTTCAACCGCCTTATCGTCAACTGGCTGTAAACCTATCTCATCAGATGGAATTTTTACATATAAATGATTGGGTTTTGAAAAACCACCAGATCTGCGAACCAATAGTCCCACATCATCTAATTCCTTCAATGCTGTTTTTACAGAAGATTTACATTTGCCGATTTGAGCAGACAATTCCTCTATCGGAAAAATCAGATAAACATTTCCATACTTGTCTATCCAGCTATTCATTCTCGATATCCGTGCCCGGTCATACAAAATCATATAAAGAAATTTTGCAGTTTGGGAAATGCGCAGTTTGAGCAAAAACTTCGGAAACTAGAAGTACTGAAGCATCTGCTCTGACTCCTTCATGTATTCATATTTCATTCTTTTCTCGCCTCGTTTCTGTTTCTAACTGTTGTAAAAATCATTTTTATGCCGGCTCAAAGTAACCGCCAAATAATGATGCGGCCAGATATAAAATTACCCCAGCCCTTTGCGAGTTGGAGTAATTCACTATAATTCACATGCGATTTTTGATAGATTGGAGTTTTTGGCTCCAGGGTGCAAGCTCTGCGAGCTGATCATCGGTCATTTCTTTCGTTGGCGATGGTCCAGCAGAAATTTCAGATATCCGTAAACATTCAGGTCATGCGCCTTTGCCATCTCAACCATTGTATAAACTACAGCACTGGCATTGGCTCCAGAGACAGAATCACTGAACAGCCAGTTCTTCCGACCGACTGCAAATGGACGGATCGCGTTCTCGCTGAGATTGTTTGTGAAGCTGCAGCGACCATCCTCCAGATAGGTCTCCGCTGTTTCTCGCCGGTTAAGGACATAATTCACCGCTTTATCCACGCGGGTATTCCGGACTGGCTTTTGATGTTCAAGCCACAACCAAAAAGCCTCCAGAACAGGTTTTTCCTTCTCGAGACGCAGCTGCTTACGCTTTTCATAATCACCGGGATATTTTTTTTATGGAATCCTCTATGGCAAACAGGCGGTTACAGTACTGGACTCCCTGCACTGCAGGCTGGCTGTAATCATACTGTTTCCCTTTGGGAACGGCGTCGATAAAGTACCGGCGGATGTGCGCCCAGCAGGAACATCGTTTGATATCCGACAGGCTGTTGTAACCCTGATAACCATCCGTTTCCAGATACCCGTGATAGCCTTCCAGGAACTCCTTTGCATGGCTGCCGCTCCTGGTTGGAGAATAACCATATAAGATAATGGCCGGGAGGCCGTCTTCGCCGCTGCGGAACAGCCACATGAAGGATTGTGTCTGTGCCCGGCGTTCTTCTTCTTTCAGTACCTGGACTCTGGTCTCATCTGCCATTGCAAAGCTGCGCTTCAGCAGTTCCCGGTGGAAGTAATCATACATTGGCTGTAAGTAATTCCTGGAGCAATAGATAATCCAGTTTGCAAGTGTCGTCCTGCTGATCTGGGCACCATACTGTTTCCAGTCTTTCTCCTGACGGTAAAGGGGAAGTCCATTGGCGTACTTCTGATACATCGTCCATGCAACGGTGGATGCGGTCGCTGGGCCTTTTCCTACCAGGGCCTGCGGAACCTGAGACTTTACGATCACAGGTTTTTCCGTGTCTCCCAATCCTTCCTTACAAGACGGACATCCATAACTCTGGCTGTAGTATTCGATCACTTTGCATGTGGCCGGGATGAATTCCAGCTCACGGCGGACATACTCTTCGCCGATCAGAACCATCTGCGTACCGCAGACCGGGCAGACCTGATCTTCTTCTGGAAGAGGGATGACTACTTTTTCAACCTTCAGGCCTTTAAAAAGATCCTCATGGGTTGCTTTCTTCTTGCGGGTATGCTCCCGGATCACGGTCTCTTCTTCCAACAGGGAAAGATCCTGTTCCACTTCCGCTTCATCAAAAAGGTGCTGCTGTCCTGGAATGTCATCGGTTCTTCTTTCGCTGGAGGAACCGAAAAGCTTTTTGGTAAGATAGTCCACCTGTTCCTGAAGGGCTTTTTCGTGGCTGGTTTTTTCGTCAATAACAAGACGGAGAGATCTGATCAGTTCCGTCTGCTCAGAGATCATTGTTTTCAGTTGTGTTATGGTGTCCTTCAGCTCTAAGAGCTGGATGTCTTTTGCACTGGAAGCCATCGTTCTCTCCTTGGATTTCTCTAGTAGATATGGGGATTACTCCCCATACCCCTACACAAAACCGTACGTGCCCTATTAAGGCATACGGCTTTTCACTTTATATTCATACTACCTGTAAAACAGGCTTACCTTGATACTTGGTTCTAATAGTGGAAACGTTCTAAGCAATCCATTGTTAAATGCCTCCCACGTGTAACTACGTTTCTGACTTCTGCGATTTAACCATTTAAACAGCAGTTTCTTCGTAATGCACAAGAAGGAGTTAACTTCTCTTGTATTATCCGTCACACCATAGTATTGATAATGTCCTCGCAGCTTTGCATTGATAGTCTTAAATATCCATTCTAATGGCAGTGTCCTGTGGTTCATTATCCATTCTTTCATTGCTCTTATTTTACTGCGTAGCTTCTTCTTACTTGTTTTCACCCTACAACGGAAAAATTTCTTCTTTCCGTCCATTCCACAATAAAATGTGAAACCAAGGAAGTCAAAGGTATCTGGGTTCCCCTGTCCTTTTCTTTCCCTGTTTTGCCTGGCAAACCTCCCAAACTCCAGTATCTTGGTCTTTTCTTCCGCAAGTTCCAATCCGTATTTAGCAAAACGTTCTTCTAATTTCTCTCGGAATACTTTTGCTTCATATGCATTCTGGAAACGGCATACAAAATCATCTGCGTAGCGTATTAGATAACATTCTCCGCTACACTGCCTTTTCACAATCACATCAAACCAGTTATCCAATACCTAGTGCAGATAAATATTTGCAAGTATCGGACTGGCTCCATTTCCCTGTGGGGTGCCACGCTCGCTATCAAGATACTTGCCGTTCTCCATGATACCTGCTTTCAGAAATTTCTCTATAAGTTCAAGAAACCTCCAGTCCGCTATATCATGCCTAAGCATTTGCATCAGACATTCATGGTCTACATTATCAAAGAACCCTCTGATATCTGCTTCCACCACATAATTCGTTTTACGATACTGAACTATTTCTATGATTTCCCTTACCGCCTGATGACAGCTTCTGTTTGGTCTGAACCCAAAACTTTCATTGTAAAACTTCGGCTCATAAATCTGTTCCAGTATCTGTGCGATTGCATTCTCCACCAGCTTATCCTCATAACTGTATATGCCAAGCGGCCTCATTTTTCCTTTCGTTTCTTTTGGAATATAGACTCTTCTTGTGGGATTTGGACGGTAACTGCCATTCTTCATTCTTTTCACAAGCTTCTCAAGGTTTTCCTCAAGGTTCTGTTCGTATTCCTCTTTTGTCACTTTATCAATTCCGCTTGCCTTATTCTTATCCATAGTTTTATGAATTGCCCTTAGACTGCTTACATTGATATATGACGCAAGATTCTGAACTTTCCTGTCGGTTACATTTGCTTTCGCAATGTTGTATTGTATTCCAAGCAACTCATTTACCATGATATCAGCTCTCCTTTGTCTGCATGATTCAGATTTACTTGAAGCTATAAAGTGTACGCCCCTTCCCTCCACTGTGATTAGCAGTTTCTTCAGTACTATGAGCGTATCGGACTTCCTGTTATCCCTTTGAATCTCTATCGCATTTCTTTGGTTTGATTTTCATACCTCTAAAAAGGAGATAACAGGATCTCAGCTGTTCTGTATTGTATATTTATCATCAACCTCGCCAAGCCCTCAGACTGGGGGATGCCCATGTATCCTTGCCCTATCGGCTACATAGATGTTGTCTGCTGTGAATAACAACACATCGACCATTTCCAACCTCATAATAATTTCCCAGCTCAATTACTTCACTTTCGTTTCGGCTCTGTTGCTCCCTGTCCTACGCTTAAATCTCACGTTACCGCTTCGACTCCAAGGACTCGGTACGGGCGGTTGGCTAAACCTTACCCGACAGGATTTTCCTGCTATATACAATCAGCTTACAAAAGCAAACAGAATTTCTTCCGCTCGCTAGTGGAAATCAGCCATTTTTCTGTGCAGGATTTTTACCGGAATCCAGATGTTTTTTACTCTGCTTTGAGTGCTTTGGGCTGGTCGATATCAATTCCTTACATCAGCCAGTCAAACTCCCGCCAGGAAAGATTCCGGACTTCTGACTGCTTCCTGGGCCATTGATATCCACCCCGGACAGATAACCGTTTATAGATCAGGACAAAGCCATCCGGTTCACGGAACAGAGCTTTGATCCTGTCCCGTCTTCTTCCACAGAACAGGAAGAGCGCACTGGATGTCGGATCCATCTTAAGCTGGTCTTCGATAATGGCACAGAGACCATCGATCGATTTGCGCATGTCCGTATAGCCGCAGACAATGTAGATCTTTTCAAGGGCGGAGATATCACCTAACATGAGGTCTCCCGGATCAGGCGGAATGTCTTGGTGAGCAGGATAGGATCGGCATCATTGCTGATGCGGATTGTCACATCATTCATGGACACTTCAATCGTATGTGAATTGTCAAGGTTCGTTTGGTGCATCTGCGATGCTGTATGCTGTTCCGGAAGGTGATCCGAAACAATGTCAATGGGAACCACGTCCTGCTTTGAACGCGGGATCTCACAATGACCATAATTCGGTGCTGGGATCTGATCCGCTGCTGCTTTCCTGCAGCGTCTGACCCAGTTATAAAAAGTGCTTACTGCGATGTCGTTTTCACGGCACCAGTCAGCATCTGTCATGCCGCTTTGGCGTCATTCATTGATAAGCTTGACCTGTTCCGCCATCGGAACACGGGCTTTGCGTGTAGCTGTCATAACCTATCCTCCGTAATTGTAGTGAAATAGTCTAACTATCTTTCATTTACAATTATAGAGGAATCCAGGAGATTAGAAAATCCGCAGGAATATTTGGCGCTTACGGCTCAAAAATGTCCTTACACATATTCAAAAGATGAAGGGCATAAATACAGGTTCTTGATAAAAATTTTTTTATTTTTTCCTGTCCAAAATACCCTTACATAAAACGAAACGCTGAGAGGCATTTTTACGGCCCCCTAATGAAATTTTTTTAATTTTTTTGGTTAATTGAATATTTGAAAACAAAAAAACACTCACCTATTCCAGGTGAATGCCTTATCAAAATTTCCTTATTTTGTTGTCTATGACGCTTATTCAGATATGCCTGTATATCTGCTAAAATGTAATTGCTAGCAATTATATTTTCACGTGGGTATGGGGACGTAATCCCCATCAAGTCTGCCACTCATAAGTAATACAAAATTGTCAAAATGACAATACTGTTTTACACGGGTTGATCTTGCTCTGGTTGTAACGTATGAATTTATACAATAATAGGCCCAAATGGGCACTTTCACCATTCGAGCCTATATATTATATGTCTTTTGGATAAGAGCTTAAAAAGTAGCTGTCTATACAGTATGTTTTTATCGTAGAATTAATTTTATTGAAACCACAAACAATTCATTATTTCTATGTCTTCTTATATACACAATAATTTGCTTGTTCTTCCGAAATTATCTAAATAACTCAAACTTCGCACTTGAATAAGTTCGTATGTGCCTTGAAAATTCAATAATTCCTGGAATAAAAATAGCATGAATACCATCTGGTTTGGTATAATTGAGTTGTTCAAAAACAATTAAAAACCGAAGGCTCATGCTATGAATAAAAGTATAACACAAGACACTCAGAATGATAACCAAATTTCTAAAACTATTCGAAGATTTTTTACCAGATTTCATGTTTCTTCTGCACTAAAAGCAGTGAATGCTTATAAAAGAAAGGGCATTCCTGTTGTGGAAATATTTCAATATCTGTTCCTGTTGGTTTTTTTCAATAGAAGCATGTATATGAATCTTCTTTCTGGAAGAAATACACCTTCTTTTGCTAAGGATGCGGTTTACCGTTTTATGAAAATGACTCAGCAGAAATTTAATTTATTCTATACTATGTTATCTCTTCCAACCATTTTTTATGCAAACTCGCAACTGACTGCATCAAATAATCTGGCCCATAGGGACAGCATTCTGCTTCTTCTTTCGTCGCCTCTCCAGTTAAAACTATTGCAGTTTCCACCTTCGCATTGTGTCCACAAAGCATATCTGTATATAAGCGATCTCCCACAACTAATGTCTCTTCTTTTCTATAGTTATTTCGACTTATTGCCAATTCAACCATATCTGGTTCTGGTTTTCCAATAAAATGGGGCATTCTTTTTATTGCGTGATTAAGCATCTCACAAATTGCTCCACAATCAGGCACATATCCAAATTCAATCGGACATACATAATCTGGATTTGTCGCAAGATAGTCCACTTTCTTCGTACTAAGCAACCTGCATGTATCAGATATTTTTTCATAAGTTAGCTGATTATCATATGAAATTAAAACACAACTAATCTCTTCATCCTCACCATCTGTCGTAACACGAATTTTATTTTTCTTTAGTTCTCGAATAAATGATTTTGTCCCCATAACATAAATCAATTCTCCTGGATGATATTTTTTCAGATAGTATACTGTTGCATAAGATGCTGTCAGGAAATTACTGTGATTTGTCATAATTCCAAGTTGTTGAAAAAAAAGAATATAATCATCAATACTGCGAGTTGCGTTATTGGTAATAAATATATATTTTCCACCATTTTTTTCAATATCACTCAAAAATTCTTTTGTACCTCCAATCAACTGATTTCCTTTACAAATAGTTCCATCTATATCTAACAGAAATAATTTTTTATCTCCAAGCATCTACCCTCTCTCACTTTCTTCTCGTATCATTCGCGCTTTATCCGGATAATTAGTAATAATCGCCGTAATTCCTGAATCTATTAACATCTTCATGTCCGATTCCTGATTCACCGTCCACACGCGCACTTTTAATCCGCTCTGCAGATATTCTTTCAAAAAATGGGCCATCTTTACATGATAAACTGCGGGATGTAAACCATTAACCCCTTCATTTTTTGCATACTTATCAATCTGCAGAATCACGTCACTATATAGATAGGCCGTTTCTGCCTGAGATACAATTTCTTTAATTTTCCTAATACTGTAATGATTAAAGGATGAATATATCACTAGATCTTCCATTTTAGTTTTCTTCACAAGATCCACTGTCTTTTCTTCAATTTCAGGATACCAATATATGCCTGTTTTCAATTCTATATTTACGGTCAAGTTTTCTTTTTTTGCATATACCAGCACTTCTTCCAAAGTCGGTATTTTAGAATGCTCATATTCCTGATATTTTCCTTTCATTATTGTAAAGTTTTTCAACTCTTCTAACGTATAATCCTTGACATATCCATGACCATTTGTTACACGATCAATTGTTTCATCATGAATAACTACCGGAATTCCATCTTTTGACAGTTGGATATCCAACTCTATTCCTTCTGCTCCTTGTTTAACTGCAAGTTTGAACGCATCCATCGTATTTTCTGGAGCATATCCACTTGCTCCTCTATGTGCAAATATCTCTGTCATTTGTTTTCCTCTTTTCTTAATATAATCCATCATTATCAATAGTAATGGAAGAATCAGGGACTTTTCTTTGTCCCTGATCCTCTGTCTATCATTTATTCGATTGTAATTACAGTCTCACTTCTTCGCAGATATTAGTTATTTACTGTATTATAATCATCAATAGATTTATTAATTGTATCAGCCATATTTGTTACGGCTTCATCAACGCTTTCTTTTCCATTAAGCATGCTCTCAATCTCAGATTCTACAGTTGCTCTTGCCTCTGGGAAAACACTTAATAATGCCCCACAGTATTCTGGTGAAGAATCATGTAACTGATCAATTGCTGTCTGAAACTGTGGATACTGTGCAATATTATCTTTGAAGGTCTGCTCTTCATGTGCTGCTGTTGTAACTGGGAAATATCCGGTCTGTGCATTCCAGTAAGCCTGTGATTCTGGTGAAATCAAGAATTTTACAAATTCCCATGTTGCACGAAGTTTCTTTGGATCCTGATTATTCAAAGCCCACAGAGAGGCACCACCTATAGATACTCCACCTTCATCGCTCTCTTTGATTTTCGGGAAATATGCTGTTCCAACTTCAAATTTACCATTAACATCCTGAAGGATCTGTTTCAGTGATGCTGTTGAACCAAGAGTGATTGCTGATTTTCCTGCTGAGAAATCTGCCAATCCTGCGTCTCCACCTTTTCCAACAATTGGTGCATATCCTTCTTGATTAAGGGTCTGCCATTCTGTCAAAATATTTTTTGCAGCTTCGTTTTTATCAAAATCAACGGCTGTTGCGACATCGTCACGTCCATTTCCATTGTTTGCATAATCCAGTCCTTGCTTTCCAACAAACTGTTCAAAAAACCAGCCATAAATACCAAGAGACATTACTTCACTTGCACCACCCTGATTCATCAGCTGATCGCCAATCTTTGAAATGCCTTCCAAACTATCTGGAACTTCTGTGATTCCAGCCTGCGCAAACATATCCTTATTGTAGTACATGATTGGTGTTGATGAGTTGAACGGCATAGAATAAAGCTTATCATCAATTGTATAGTAAGCTGCAAGATTCGGTTCAATCTGTGACACATCATAATTATCTGCATCTACCATTTCCTGCATTGGAACAACCCAACCAGACTCAATCATAAATCTGGTTCCGATTTCATATACCTGTACCAAATCTGCACCCATGTTTCCAATCTGCGCACTTTTCAGTTTGTTTAAGGAATCATCATATTCCCCCTGATACTGTGCTTTTACTGTAATACCATATTCATTTTCTTCATTAAATTTATTTACCAGTGTGTCAATTGCCTGTCCGTTAACGCCACCCATAGAATGCCAGAATGTAATTGTTGTTCCGTCAACATCATCTGCCGCTGCCATTTCTACCTTTTCATCCGTAGAAGTATCACCGGTCTGGCTTACTGACGTTTTTCCATTTCCACATCCGGACAAAACGCCCATTACCATTGTTGCTGTAAGTAATAATGATACTAGTTTCTTCTTCATTTCTACTCTCCTATTTTTTGTTTTTTTGTAGTTACACTTATTTATAGATTCGGAAATGATTCTTTCTATTACACATTTCCGCTCCTACCATAATATTGTTATCCCTTTACCGCTCCAGAAAACATTCCGCGAATCAGCTGTTTTTGTCCGACGATAAAAATTGAAATAGACGGGATAATAATCATAACAACACCTGCAATCATTAATGTTATTGACTGGGAATCGATGCTGTCCAGCATACTAATACCAATCTGAACTGTTCGCATATTGTTTGATCCTGTAACAAGTAATGGCCACATATACATATTCCATGCATTAATAAACGTATATACTGCCATCGCTCCTATTGCCGACTTAGTCAGTGGCATTAATATTTTTACAATAAACTTAAGGTTTGTACATCCATCTAATTTTGCAGACTCATACAATGATTTTGGGAATGTCATATAAAACTGACGGAATAAGAAAATCCCCATTGCGGATGTTAAATATGGAATAATCAGAACCGGATAGGTATCTAACATTCCAAGGTTTGCCACCGTCAAATAGTTTGAAATAATCGTTGCTTCTCCAGGTACCATCATGGTTGCCATAACTATTGCGAATAGAATCCCTTTTCCTTTAAATTCCAAAAACGAAAAGGAAAATGCAGCCAAAGAACAAGAAATTATCTGCCCTACAGTTATAAAACCTGCCATTATAAACGAGTTTACAATAAAACGCAATAACGGAACTGTTCTCAATGCATCAATAAAATTCTGAACTGTTGGATGCTTTGGTACAATATTCAATTCTGTTGTAAACAACTCATTTGATGGCATAAATGCAATACTAATTGCATACAAAAGCGGAAGTAAAATAACTACTGCAAATACAATATTTGCTACGACACGCAAAACTGTTTTACTCCTTCTTTTTGCAAGCGCTTTTGTATTCATCTTATTTTTTAATTCAAATAATTCTTCTGTTGTCATACGGCCTTCCACTGGAATTGCCATACTATCAATCTGATTCATTAGTAATTTACCCCTTTTCTTTCCATTCGGAACATTACAAGTGTTACAAGCATTATAATGATAAACAAAATAACTGACTGAGCAGAGGCACTTCCAAAACGATAATTAAAAAACGCATCTCTATAAATTGAATAGACAATTACGTTTGTCGATTCATTTGGTCCTCCTTCTGTCAAAATTTTGATCTGCCCAAATGACTGGAATGCCTGAATGATATTAACAACCACTGTATAAAACATGATCGGTGACAATCCTGGGAGTGTCAGATGAAAAAATTGTTGCACTCCACTTGCTCCATCTACAGAAGCTCTCTCATAGATTGTCTCATCAATATTCCCCAAACCAGCTGAAAAGTAAAGAAAATTTATTCCACTGTTAAGCCAAGCCGTCAGAATCGCAACACAATACAACGCTGTACGTGGGTCATTCAACCAATTAATATCTAATCCGAGAAGCTTATTCACAATACCTACCGTAGGGTGAAGCATAATTTGAAAAATCATAGCTGCTGAACTAGATGCAATTGCCATAGGAAGCGCATATGCAGTACTAAACACACGAATTCCTGGAAATGCTTTATTACACAACACTGCAGCTACTAAACCTAGTAACATTCCACCAACTACAACAATCAAAACAAAAACAACTGTTACTTTTAAACTGTTCTGAAATGATTTTGAATTAAGTAAATCAATGTAATTCTGAAGTCCTACAAATAATTTTGCCTGTCCCATCTTATTCGTCATAAATAAGCTTAAATAAATAGTCTTAAAAAAAGGATAGAATAAAAAAACTGCAAATATCAGCATACTAGGCACCAGATAGCAATATGGTGCAAATTCAATTTTTTTTCCTGACTTCATTTTTAATTCCTTTCCCTATATAAAATATTTCTATCTGTTTCAATATCAAAGATATGAATCTGGTCTGTATCAAAAAACAACTGTATCTTTTCTCCAATGCGAGTCTTGTTTTCAGGACCTAATTTCACTGCATGTGTTCTGTTTTGCTCCTCAAAATATAGCATTACCTCAGCCCCAAGCATTTCACGGGTCACTATCTCTTCTTCAATTCCTACACTGTTCAAATCGATTTTTCTTTTTTTTGCTTCCTCATATTCATAAACATCTTCCGGACGAATCCCAAGAATCACTCTTTTTCCCATATATTTTTCTCGAATAAGCTGTGCATCATGATTATTCGGATAAATCTTTTTGATTGCATTATTAATTGCAAAAATCAAAACAACTTTCCCTGCTTCTTCCTCAACATCACATGCAATAAAGTTCATTGAAGGTGAACCAACAAAACCTGCAACAAATTTATTAATAGGATTACTATAAATATTCTGTGGTGTATCCACTTGCTGAATTTCGCCGTCTTTCATAACCACAATTTTAGTTCCGAGAGTCATAGCTTCTGTCTGATCATGCGTTACATAGATAATTGTTGTATCTAATTGATTATGTATTTTCTTTAGCTCCACTCTCATTTGGGCTCTTAACTTTGCGTCCAGATTTGATAATGGTTCATCCATCAAAAATACTTTTGGTTTTCTTATAATTGCTGCTCCAATAGCAACTCTTTGTTTCTGTCCTCCTGACAATGCTACAGGTTTTCTCTTCAAAAGCGGTTCAATTTCTAATATTTTTGCAACTTCCTTTACCCTTTTATCAATCTCCTTCTTCGGCACTTTTCTTATTTTCAAAGAATATGCTATATTTTCATAAACCGTCATATTAGGATATAGTGCATAATTCTGAAATACCATAGACATGTCTCTTTCCCTTGGTTCCAGATAATTACACAGCTTTCCATCTATCCACAATTCACCATCTGTAATTTCTTCCAAGCCTGCAATCAACCTTAGTGTTGTTGATTTTCCGCACCCTGAAGGTCCAACAAATATTACAAATTCTTTATCATGAATATCCAAGTTAAAATTCTTAACCCCATAATGTGCTGAATCAAATTGCTTACAGACATTTCTTAATACCATTTCTGCCATTATTTTCCTCCTTCGCAGTTAGAAACACTGTTTTCTTTTTTAGTTCATCAATGTCCGATAGTTATCTTATTAGATTTCAGGTCTATCTCTCTATCTTGTTTCTGTGAAATATATGTTAAATAAATGTAATCTACGCTTTCCTTTCCAACCCGCTGTTCCACACGCTGGATGCGGTTTCCGGCATATTCCACCGGGGATTCCTCTCCCGTTTCTCTTCCCATCTTATCTGCCACAATACTGGACTATTCTTTCGTTTCCAGCATAGCAGAACGCACCAGTTCCTTTGGAAGACGGGAGGCTGGATTTCGGGTCTTCGGACTTTGATCCCGCACTTTTTCTTTGATATCTTTCAATCACACACCTCCCATCTTCTATAACTTTCTAGAGCGTGTTTGAAAATTAAAAAGTGTACAAAATATTTGTTTATAGCCCTTCTTTCATGATAAAATAAAGAAAAAGGGGCTGATATTATGTCAAGACGTTATGAACTAACAGATCAGGAATCAACGGACTACATATTGGGTTTGTCCACTTTGAGTGTCCGTAAAAGCTATGATATTTCTGAATTAGGATTGTCCGAGGGAGCTGTGAGAGGGTTTGTGACAGGTACAGTCGATGTGCAAATCCTCAACCGTCTGTTGGAACACAGGAACTTCCCGAAACTGATGGATTTGATACGGATTTATTTTCAAGACACAGCGACAAAGGGTATCATGGCAAGAAACCAGCTAATTGAACTGGCAACAGCTTCCCTGTCCGATCTGATGAAAGAACACCCGGAACATCGGGCAGAAGCAAGACAGGATTTGCAACTTCTGAACGCACAGAAGATGGGAGAACATGAAGCGGAGATTGAAAAAATCAAGAATGTATTTCTTGCTATCCTGCGAGATATTAAGAAAGATATGGACAACGGAGAACAGCCGGGAGAAGCTGTGACCGCCGATATGTTCCAAACCATGCAGGAAACCATGAAAGACCACCAGCAGGAGCCGCTTTCTATGGACGATGTAACTGCTATGATTGCCGGACAGATTGGGCAGCTTCTTCCGATGGACGAGGAAACCGCCAAGCAGTTTCAAACACTTGATATGATACCCTCAAGTAGGACACTAAAATATAAAAAAACCTACTTGGGGGTATTTTATGTCCAGAAAAAGTAAAATTGATGCACTGAAGAAAGTAAAAATTGTAGAGCAGTATCTGAATGGAGAAATTAGTCAAAAAGGTGCTGCCAAAGTATGCGGTGTGAACAAACGGAGTGTCCAGGACTGGATCCGGATCTATAAGACAGAAGGTCCGCAAGGATTATTAACACCGAAAACGAACAAGAAATATCCAAAAGACTTGAAGTTGAAGGCTGTACAATCCTATCTTTCTGGGGAAGGTTCTTTGGATGAAATATGTGCAAGATTTGGAATCCGGCAGCATGTTCAGCTTATGAGTTGGATTAAGGTGTATAATGAAGGTAAGGAATTAAAAGAACTTACCGGAGGTAGCACCATGAAGAAAGCCAGAAAAACAACATTGGAAGCACGGATTGCCGTAGTAAAAGACTGCCTTTCACATAATCGGAATTACGGGGCAATGGCTCTGAAATATAATTGTTCTTATCAGCAGGTACGAAATTGGGTAAACCGCTACGAAAAGATGGGGAGTGCAGGACTGGAGGACCGACGGGGAAAGTGTGCCGGATCTCAACCAATCCGTACACCGGAAGAAGAACTGCGGGATCGCATAGCAGAACTGGAACGAAAGAACAAAGATCTACAAATGGAGAATGACCTGTTAAAAAAAGTAAGGGAATTAGAAAGGGGGCATCGTTTTCTCTAATACATAAATCATGTGAATATCAGGCCGTCAGGGAACTGGCTGAAACAAAAGGATATCCGGTCAGACAAATGTGTCGCTGCCTTGGGATCAGACGTTCTGCCTATTACCATTGGCTGAGGTATCCGAAGAGTGAAAGAGAGCGCAAAAATGAACAGATTGTAGATTTGATCAAAGAGATTCATCACCTCCATCCAGATATGGGATACCGACGGATCCGTGATGAACTGGCTGTAAATTATGAAATGCCCTTTAATGATAAACGGATTCTGCGGATTTGTCGTAAGATAATATCACTTATTTCAGGATTAACATTTTCCTTATACAGAATACTCTCTAATGCCTTACGTTGTCTGTCAAGAGCAATCTCCGCCATTCTCATACTGATAGAGATTTCACCAGAAGAATCAATATTAGAATAATCAACTTGTGGGGTCATGTCGATTATCATTCGCCCGTCCGAAAACTCTCTCATGTGTCCAACATCAATATAATGATGAGTTTTCTTTTTTGTTGTCATTTGAAGCATGTCATCAGAAGTATAATTCAACTCATAGGCTTTATCTGTATTAATCTGAATTTCTAGCGAAGCATCCTCTTCGTTAATTTTTAAGTTGTGATATGTTAATATAGATTTTTCCTGATTTATCTTTTTCTTTTCTAATCTAACTCTAGAATATTCTTCCATTTTCCTGTTATATCCTTCTAATGCATATCTTCATCACGATGACTAATATAATCTGCTTCGTGATCCAATACCTCTTCACTTAATATCTGCGCATTAATCTCTGCCTTGTAATGAATTCTTACACCACCTCCAATTTGTACACCATAGGGAATCTCATACGCTATTTCTTTTTGTGTAATCAATCTGTCTGGTTGAACAAATGCAATGCTAATTACTGTAAAACGTTTATCATCTCTCTGATCAATTTTTAAATAAGAAATAAACCTCTGTCCATACAATTCATAGGTACCTTCGAACAATCCATCTTTATTCTTTGCAGGCCACATATAACACTTTCCCGCGTATTCTTCTTCAAGAGCTTTTAATGCCAATGTAGTTTCTTCCTTTTCGATGTAACCAAATGTTGCTAATCTCTTTGTGACATTATGTGTAAAGCCTAAACTAATATACCTTCTGACAGCAGTAGAAGGAGAATTATCATGAGTAAATATATACCAGGAAATCAGAAACACTTAACATTAAATGACCGCATTTACATCGAAAACGAATTAGCAAAAGGAACATCTTTTAAAGACATTGCTGCTTTTCTATGCAAAGATCCAACGACCATATCCAAAGAGGTCCGTGCTCACCGAATTTCAGATTGGTATCACAAAGGCACATTCTATAATTCAAAGAACTTTTGCATTCATCGTTACCACTGCAAGAAGACCAATGCTTTGTAGAAATGGATACAGTACATTCTTCAAGAGAATCAAACAAGACTCTCTTAACATTGTTTTTCACACAGGAAAAGTTGTTTCTTGCCTTTTTACTTAATCGTTGTACTAAGGGAGCGGTAAGACTTATATTTGATCGTTTAGAGAAATGATTAAGCACATATGAATTTCTCTCTGTTTTTGAAAATATATTGACCGATAGAGGTTCAGAATTCGAGGATTCTGAAAGTTTGGAAACAGGAATTCATGGTATCCAAAGAAGCAGTATCTATTATTGTGATCCCATGCGCAGTGGACAAAAAGGAGCCTTAGAACAAGCACATACAATGCTTCGTATGGTTTTGCCTAAAGGTACTTCTTTTGAGTTTTTGACGCAATGGGATGTGAATCTCATTGTAAATCATATCAATTCCACTCCACGAGAGAGTCTTGGTGGGAAAACGCCATATGAAGCTGCTTTAGAAACACTTGGAGAAGATATCTTAAAAGCATTTCAGCTTAAGCTGATTGCACCCGATGAAGTCAATCTGACGCCTAAGATGATACGCTTTAACCGTTAATAAAACTAATCGAAATCTGCTGTCAGACTGGATGTAAACTTTTCACATTTTTCGAATGTGGCTGGTGGAATTTAGTCTAGCACACCAAATTCCAGTAGCCCATTTAGCATGCCTTGAAATCTAGAAAATTTCGATGAGTTACATTAATTATAACAGAAAACGAGAGATTTCAAGCAAAAATCTCTCGTAATTTCGGCAAAATTTAAAACGTGATGGAATTTACTCTTGCACTGGAATTTACTTTTTCAAGTCAGCATATTAATCCATCTACATATCATATTCTAATCCACTAAAAGCGGGCATTTAAAAAGAACCAACCATCTGATATGTACCCAGAATTCTGAACACACACCTCTCACGATTGATTCTTAATTAGTTTGCAAATCCTCAAGAATTTTGATTATTCTGTTTTCTTTACGTCTTGACTACCGATCCGATCTTCCAAAGGTGTAAATAAGGTGTAAATTCTACGTTTCCATCCAAGAAGCCCAATAGAATCAAGGCTTTTGCCCCGTCCCTTAAACATTGCCATGACATAAAAATAAAATTTTTATCATATGATTTTCTCCTTGTGTTATTGAAAGATTGTGTAATTTGAACTCTCTATGTTCTCAATCACTTAATGATATATTTTGTTCCTCTGCCTTTTCCTTCAACTGCAATCACACCCTTTTTCTCCATAGCTTTCAGTAATTGTGTTGTTTTTGATTTGCCAAATGGGACATATGGTGCAATTTCACTTATTGGTTTCAGCATCGTCTTACTTAAAAATTTGTAAATCACTTTTTCGTCTTCGGTTAAATTGACATTCGTTTCAAATATCGGTAGTACAATTTTTATAGCATTTTCTGACACTTCAAATTCTGGTTTTATCAAACTCTCTGCATACAGTTGTTTGATTCGTGTAATTCCTGTTCCAAATCTCTCTACCAATCCCAGTCTGTAAAATACATTTGCAAGATTTCTATTTCTTAAAATAGATAGTTTACCTGATAAATATTCTTCTGCCGTTATTCCAGCCGGCAATCCACCAGGAGACACTACTTCTATTCTATCATCAAACATAAAAACTCTGATGTGTGAATTAATATCCCATACCCTATGAATCAAAGCATTTGCAATTGCTTCTCTGAAAGCTACTTCCGGTATTTTCTCTACCATCTTTCTGTCAGCCCCCTGTATTACTTCATATTGGTAATAATCTCTAAATACAGCAAGTGCTTTTTCATATATTTCTAAAACCGATATATGTTCAAACGTTACTCTTTTTTGAATAATACTGATATTCTCACCGAACTTAACAATATCAATTCCTGAAAAATGATTTTTATCTGCCAAAAGTCCCGCTGCATTATTATAACCATTTATATTGTCATACAGGTTCAATGTCTTTAAAGTATCTTGATTGAAAGTTTCAATGTAAATATTTTCTTTCAGTTTACACTGTAAAATTTTAAAAGATAGCTCCTGATCTTTACAAGGTAATTCTTCGAAGCTAATATTTTTTCCATCTAATACAAGCCTTGAAAATTCCAATGTATCTACCTCTATCGTTGCTATATCATTTCGTTTGTATGCTTTTGATTTATATAAATACGGTTTTTGAAGGCCACTTTTTACAGTAAGTTTTATCGTCTGGTCATTATTCTGTATTTCAAGTGTATAGTTTGGTTGAGGTGATATACTGTCATTGATTTTATTTTCGATATCCAGACAGGCCTGTTTTACATCTGGCAATCCTTTCACATTTCCATTATCATCAACCCCAAAAAGAATTGTTCCACCATTGTAATTCGAAAAGGCACTAACTGTTTTCAAAAAAGTATTCGTAATCGTTTCCTTGAATTCTAATATTCTTGTTTCACGCATAGTAATCGTTCCCTTTCCAACCATAATGATTATATTATATGCAAAAATGCGCAAAAAATCAATCGTATTTTTTTACGATTAATTTTTTAATTGATTTTGAGTGTAGTATTATTTTTTGACCAACTAAATTATGACAACTTTTTTAATTATTCCGATTCGGTCTTCCAAAGGTATAAATAAGGTGTAAATTATTTGTTTCTATCTAGAAAATCCTACAAAATCAAGTCTTTCTCGCCATACTTTAAACGTTGCCGTGGCAGATAAAAAGTACTCTAATCATAAAATTCTCCTGTTCTGAAATGCCCTGTATTGCCGAGTTTTGCGTTGTTTTATCGGCTTTTCAGGGTATTATATTTTTCTTGTTTAAAACTACACTTTTTACAAAATACTTCAACTCATACTTACAATTATAATTCTTCTTGTTTTCAGACAAGCTATCCCTTATACTTATTAAATAAAGAAATATAGTTCTTATTTCATAGGGGGACATTACAAAATGAAACATTCTAAAAGTAAAAAAAGTGGTTTTACTTTAATAGAACTGATTGTTGTATTAACAATTTTAGCAATTCTTGCCGCACTACTAATTCCGGCATTAACAGGCTATATCGAAAAAGCGAAAAAAGATAAAGTCATCGCAGAAACTCGAATGCTGCACGAAGCAGTACAAACTGTAACCTCTGAATTATATGCAGGTTCAACGCAATGGAAAGCCTCTAGTGGAGCGATAACACTTGCCAGTTCTTCTGGAAATCCTGCCCCAGCCAGTAATGGGCTTGCTGGTGTTAATCTGAAAGATTCCTACAATGAAACGGTAAAATTATCCGAAGTACCAAGTTTGCAGGACGGATCCGGTCATTTCTTAGCTCTCATCAATGGAAACGGAAAGGTCCATAGCATCATTTATACTGCTAGAGGATACTTGGGATTGTACAGTTCCGATACCAAACAATATGAAGCATATAAAATCGGTGAAACAACAGATTATGGCACAGTAAGTGATTCCTCATATTCTAGTTACTATAGTTCGATTTATTATCTTCCTGCAATTGATGAAGGTAACTCAACCGATCCAAATGTTTCTCGTGCATGGTCTTGCGCCGGTATTCGCGCTTGTCTTGGAATCGGTGAATGGTCTTGGAATCGGTGAATTTCAATAAAAGAAGAAGCTCTGCATCTTTTAATAAAACAACGCTCACACGCGGTTTTAAAGATGTAGAGCTTTTATTTTACATATAAAAATCGATGAATCTTGCAAAACAAGTGGTTCTCCGTGTATAAGCAATGCTTCCACCAATCGCACTCTCAAAGCAACCTCAATCTTAGAAATTATTGAAAAAACCAAAGCAGATAATTCCTGCTGTCAGACATTCATTCCAGTCTTTCTTTACTGGTCTTAATCGCATTACCACCTTATCGTTTGGGATTTTTTCTGCAAGATTCTCACAGGCGGCGTTTCCGGCAGTATCATTATCAAGGCAGAGATAAATCTTTCGGATATTTTTATGATCTGCAAGATACTGCATCAACGCCCTTTCGCTTACCCCGCTCAATGAATTCAAGAATGCCTCGGCATTCTTGCTGCGAGGTGCGCGTCATGCAATTGCATGACATACTTCTACTGCGCACCTCTGCAAGTCTACACTCCGTTTCGGTCGGCGCAAAACCATTGTCCACCGGACAATGTGCGCCCTGCCGGAGGCTATATCAGCTGGGGGATTGACTCCCAGCTGATATACTTTTTTCAATCTTCCTATTTTAGTTTTCTATATTCTTCATCACTTACCGGTTCAAGCCATTCATTGGAACTATTTTCGCCCGGCACTTCTATTGCCAGATGTGAAAAACATTCATCCGGTGCGGCTCCATGCCAGTGCTTAACATCTGTAGGAATATTGATGCAGTCACCTGGCTTCATTTCTACAGCTTCTTTACCTTCTTCCTGATAATATCCTCTTCCGGCAACACATACCAGGATCTGTCCACCTCCACTTTTTGCATGATGGATGTGCCAGTTATTTCTGCATCCAGGTTCAAATGTCACATTAAAAATTCCAACCTGAGAAGTAGAAATCGGTGCAAGAAAACTTCTGCCGGAAAAATACTGTGCAAAGCCATCATTTGGTGCACCGATTGGAAATGCCATCTCTTTAGCATGCGCACGCATCGCTTCCTCTTCGTATGGCAAATCTCCTTCGCCTGCTTCCCACACTTCCTTTGCAAGATTGAAAACAGCCCATGCTTTTGGCCATCCTGCATAGAATGCAACATGTGTGATTACAGCAGCAATCTCTTTTTGTGTCACACCCTGATTTTTTGCATTTTGAAGATGATATTTTAAAGAAGAATCCGTAATTCCGGAAGCCATCAGCGCAACCACTGTGATAATACTTCTTGTTTTTACGTCGATATCCTGGTTATTCCAGTTTTCGCCGAAAAGTACATCATCGTTAAAATGTGCAAATTCCAGTGCGAATTCACCAAGTGTATTTCTTCCTGCTGTCTGTATTATTTTTCCCATTTTCTATATACCTCCATAATACTGTTGTTTATAAAGAGTTTACCCATTCACAGATTTCCTGTTTTGTTCCACGATTTAACAGTCTGCCTTCTATAATAACTGCGTCTGGTGCAGATGACTGCAATTCTTTCACAGTGTTCCCAAATCCACTTCCTCCGGACGTTGCAAAAAGCACAATCTTTTTACCACTGAAATCATAAGCTTCTAAAAATGTATTGATGATTGTCGGAGCCACATACCACCAGATCGGGAATCCCAGAAGGATCTCGTCATAAGAACTCATATCCATCTCTTTTTTCATAATCGCCGGTCTATATTTTTTATCACTCATTTCCATACTGCTTCTGGATTTTTTATTCATCCAGTCAAGATCAGGCTTTGTATATGGAACTTTCGGCTCAATCTCAAACAAATCCGCTTTTACTTCCTCTGCGATCATCTCTGCTACTTTTTTTGTTGTTCCGCTTGCACTGAAAAATGCCACTAATTTTTTACTCATAATAAAAAGCCCCTTTCTTTGCGTATTTTTCACAAAAATAGATGTATAAGATTTATATTCATCTTACACATCTATTTTAAGCTCTATCACTTCATTATGTCTAATGCTTATATTGAATTTTGTTTTATGCCTGGAAAGCATTAATCTCCTCGATCACTTTACGGACTGCCAGCGAATATGGGATATTCCGTCGCCAGGCAATCACCGTACTGGTCGTGATTTCAGGAGAAATTCTTCGCTGTACAAGAATATCCTCTCGCCAATACTTTGCAGCACCTTCGATGGATACTGGATACCCCAGTCCATTTGCTGCCATGACTCCGGCATTGGTTCCAAGATTACTTGTAAAAGCAATCTGCAGTTTTGAAAAATCTTTTCCAAACCAATTGGCAAGTTCGCTTTGAACATTCACTCTTTCGGGCAGTATCAATGGTTTTCCAATAAGATCTTCTTTTTTTATAAACTCTTTCTCTGCCAGCGGATCATCCGGCCGCATTCCGACACACCAGTGATCACAATCTGTGATTCTGATATAATCCAGCCCTTCGGTGTCCACCGGCTCCATGAATAATGCAATATCTACAAGTCCTTTGTTCATCATCTCATACACTGCATCTGCTGTTGCAGTATGCAATACAATCTGAACCAGCGGATATTTTTCTTTATACGTTTTACATATCTTCGCCAATGTCTCCACTGCCGCAAATTCACCGCATCCAATGGTTATCGTGCCCTCTACAACCTCTTCTTTTCCTTTCAGTTCCTCCAGCGTCCTTTCCTCAAGATTAAGAATCTCCAGGGCACGCCTTTTTAATAAAATTCCCTCATCAGTAAGCGAAATTTTCTTCCCGCTTCGAATAAATAATGTTATTCCCAGGTCCTCTTCAAATGCCGCCATCTGTCTGGATAGCGTTGGCTGGGTAATATGCAATTGTTCTGCTGCTTTTGTAAAGCTCTGTTCTTTTGCTACGGTTAGAAAATAGCGTGATAGTCTTAATTCCATATCTTTCATATTCCTACAAATTTTTTATTGTATCCATTCTTGCTGCGAGCACTTCTGTCTTGCTGATCCCACCAAGGAAAAATGCTTCATTAATGGATACCCCCCTTTTCTTTAAACATCTGCTGCACATAAGATAGTTTTGTCAGGAAGTTAGCAAAAGGACCTTTCGCCATCGGCGTGTTCGCATTTGCTTTCTACTGTATAGAATTAAAAATACGAAGACATGTATTTGCATTATTCCGTGACATAATAATCACTTCCACCAGTCTTCCAAATTCTGTATTATTCAGCTCTAAAAATGCTTTGATCAATTGAAATGCTGCACCCTTTTGAAGGTTCTCATTCTCATGTGCTACCTGATAAGCTTCATATGCGTGAACTACCCATTGTCTAAAGCCAATGGGCTTCCTGCTTCGCAGACCTCGTAAC
>OASQ01000150.1_pt1 | contig 39196 bp, 43 predicted proteins | sample 1475771 | NCBI WGS metagenome assembly OASQ01 (sample SAMEA2579910, study PRJEB22360) | human gut metagenome | reverse complement strand
CAAAATACAGGAATAGATTTAGGTATTAAGGAGTTATGTATTACTTCTGCTGGAAAGAAATACGAAAATCCAAAAATCATCAGAAAATACGAAAAGAAACTGGTGAAACTGCAAAGGCAGTTAGCCCATAAAGAGAAAAGAAGTCAAAATTACTACAAAACAAAGAAAAAGATAGCAATATGCCATGAAAAAATAACAAATACCAGAAAAGATTATCTGCACAAGATGTCTCATGAGATTATCAGCGAAAACCAAGTGATAGTTTCAGAAGATTTGCAGATAAAAAACATGGTAAAAAATCACCGTTTGGCAAAGTCTATAAGTGATGTATCATGGTATGAGCTGACAAGACAGTTAGAATATAAGGCAAAGTGGAATGGCAGGAAATATGTCAAAATAGACACATTCTATGCCAGTAGTCAGCTGTGTTCAGTCTGTGGATACCAAAATACAGAGACAAAAAATCTATCAGTAAGGGAATGGACATGTCCTGTCTGTGGAACAAATCATGACAGGGATATCAACGCAGCAAAAAATATACTGGAAGAAGGATTAAGACAAATAGCATAAAAATAACAATATAGGGCAGGGACTGCCCGAATTAACGCCTGTGGAGATAGTAGGTTACGAGGTCTGCGAAGCAGGAAGCCCATTGGCTTTAGACAATGGGTAGTTCACGGAAACAGAAAAACTTGGCGGATACCTTGAAAAAATTCAAATATGCGGAAAAGAACCTTTGTCGATGCTTGGTAATGTTCTGGATCTTGCAAGAATTGAAAATAATAAGGTTGAAATGGAATACACTGTTTTGAATGTCCATGAAAGCTTTGAAAATTGTGTCACTATGTTCCAACAACAGGCAGAAAGTAAAAATCAGACGCTCTCTCTGACAGAACAGATTCTGTATCCGTATGTATATATGGATGCACCGCATCTGTCAGAAGTCTGTCTTAATATTATAAGCAATGCAATAAAGTATACAAATACAGGAGGCACAATATCCTGTAATGTCCTGCAGGAATCCTGTGAAAAAGAAGACTGGTGTAATTGCATCAAGGATGCAGAAGAATGGACAGATACCGGAAATCGGATAAAGGAGAACGAAAAAATGAAGAAAACAGCAATTGTAACAGGTGGAAATCGTGGAATCGGATATGGTATTGTAAAACAGCTTGGACTGGACGGATATAACGTTGCTATCATGTCAGGTGGAAATCGTGCGGAGTATGAAGACAATTTTAAAGAACTGGAGAAACTGGGAATTGATTACATTTACTATCAGTGAAGTATTACCTCTAAGGAAGACAGAGAAGCTTTCCTCAAAATGACAGTAGAAAAATATGGAGATATTGATGTTCTTGTAACCAATGCCGGAGTTGCACCAAAGGTTCGCCAGGATCTTCTTACTATGACAGAAGAAAGCTTTGATTATGTAGTGGGAACAAACTTAAGAGGAACTATGTTTATGACTCAGCTTATTGCGAATCAGATGCTCACTCAGCCGGTAAAGGGCAGAAGAAGAGGTGTCATTGTCAATATCTGTTCCAGCTCTGCAACAGTATCTTCTACAAACAGAGGAGAGTACTGTATGTCAAAAGCAGGAGTTTCCATGATGACAACATTATATGCAGACCGTCTGGCAGCAGAAGATATTCAGGTGTATGAGATCCGTCCGGGTGTTATTGACACAGATATGACGAAAGTAGTTCATGAAAAATACAGCAAATTGATTGAAGAAGGAGTATTCCCGATTGCAAGATGGGGAACTCCGGAGGATATTGCAGGAGCTGTAAGTGCATTCTGCACAGATAAATTTATTTACAGTACAGGAAATTATATCGATCTGGATGGAGGATTTCATATTAAAAAACTGTAAGATAAACGGGGTGAGGTGTAGAAATGAATGATGAGAAAAATCCGAAACCATTTGGTATGGCAGACAAGATTGGATATATGTTTGGGGATTTTGGCAATGGTTTTTCGTTTCTGTTATCATCGATGTATCTTATGAAATTTTATACAGACGTGATGGGGGTTATGCCTGCACTGGTAGGGGCAATGATGATGCTTGCAAGAATTGTTGATGCCTTTACAGATGTGACCATGGGACAAATCTGTGACAGAAGCAAACCTACCGGAAAAGGAAAATTTACTCCATGGATACGAAGAATGTGCGGACCTGTGGCACTTGCATCTTTTCTGATGTATGCCACATGGTTCAAAGATATGCCGATGTCCTTTAAAATCGTATGGATGTTTGCAACCTATCTTTTGTTGGTGCGGCACTGTTGGTCATTGCATATTTTATGCATATAAAAAACATATATCTGTGGCTGGTTCTATATACAGTTTCTTATTTTAGCATTGCAATTTTTGATACATTATGCTGGAAAAATAAAAATATGACGGCAGAAACTGCTGCAGAATTAATTGAAGATGGATCTTGCGTGTGGCTGACAGCGGGAGGTGGAGGAATTAATGAACCTTCATTTTTTCTGAAGAAGCTGGAGGAACGTTATCTGAATACCGGACATCCCTGTGAACTCACTCTTTGTCATAGTGCAGGAGTGGGAGATAAACAGGGAGGAGGCGTTGACCGGTTTGCTCATGAAGGAATGGTAAAAGAGCACTGGAAGAATTTAGAATCACGGATTATAAACGGTACTTTATCTATGATGTGGATACAATTGACGAAGCATGTCAGCGTACCGTTGAAGCCTTGGAGAAGCAAGAACGGCCGACTGCCTTTTTTGCTACGATCGATATGATGACAATTGGCATATACAGTGGAATTAATCAGTGTGGTATGCAGATTCCGCAGGATATATCGGTGGTTGGCTTTGATGACATATTTGTGACAAAGCATATGATTCCTCCGCTGACAACTTATCACGCCCCAATGGGGGAAATTGCCGAGAATGCGGTTAAAATGTTGTCAGAACTGATTGAAAAAATACAATGATTAAATAGTTCAGAAAATATGGAGTAATTCCGGTAGAGAAAGAAGAATATTTGAATACTCCTAATTGAATGCCAGTATTTGGGTTGCAGATAACGAATCCATGATACTGGCATTTTCATGTCTTATAATAAGATGTGTTGTTTTCGGGCGTTAAAACGGTAATGTTTTTCTTGCGTACAGTAGATACGCTATAGTATAATAAAACCAGTTTTTTGCATAAATTTAAAAGCTATAATAAGGAAATCGGCAAACCAGATGAAAGTCTGGGACGCAAAGCTACAGGGCCTGTAAAATGGCAGCCAGTTGCATAAAATGAGGTGCACTGTCTGTTTGGCAGTGCTTTTTTAAGGAATGACTTATCCACAGAAGATGAAAGGAAAAGGAAAGTTATGAAATTGAAAAAAATATTAGGTGTATCTGTTGTAACTGTGCTGTTATGTCTTACGGGCTGTACGAATAAGAATGCGACGAGTGAACATGAAGCAGTCACTATTCTGGCACCTTATATAGAGTGTGATCGATTAGCTGATCTGGTACATGAGAAGTATCCGGAAGTAAATCTGGAGATTCTTTCCTATTCAGGTGCAAACACCACACAATATTTACAGAATATGTTAGCAGCAGATGATCTTCCCGATATTTGTACACAGACAGTTTATGATCCAGACATCAATGATATGAGTGATAAGATGATCGACCTTTCAAGTTATGATTTTACAGACAACTATGTAGAATCCAGACTGCAGGATGTCTCAGATGATGGAGCCATTTACATGCTTCCGTCAGCTTACAGCTGTTTAGGCATTACCTATAACAAGACTTTATTAGAAGAACATGGATGGAAGCTCCCAAAATCCTTTGCTGATCTGGAAAACCTGGCAGAGGAAGCAAAGGCGGCAGGGGTACAGCTTTGCCTGGCACAGATCGAATTTCCGGGTTACGGATTTCAATATATGTGCAATATTGCGGATACGGGATTTCTGGGAACTTTTCAGGGCAAACAGTGGCAAAAGGATTATCTGACAGGAAAGGCCAATGTGCGTGATACACAGGGCATGATGGATTGCATGGAATATATTCAGAAATGGAAAGACCTGGGCATGTTTACTACGAATAAAAAGAATCCCCAGAGCGATGATGAAACCAGAAATGAATTTATGGAAGGCAATACGTTATTCCTGCTTGGAAGCAAAAATGGTATCGGGGAAACAGATGATACAAAGGATCGGTTTGGATTAATGCCATATCTTTCTGAAGACGGAAGCCAGAATGTATATATTTTGAATGTGACACGCTATCATGGATTGAGCAAAAAATTAGAGGAGAATCCACAAAAACTGGAAGATGCATTAAAAGTTATGGAGATTCTTTCTTCCGTGGAAGGAACGACTGCGGTATATGACGAATCAAAATTGAAATCGAGTTTACTTCCATTTAAAGACTGGAATGCAGACGATACCTATTATGGAGATATTGCTGATGAGATCAATGCTGGAAATACGGCACTGCTTATTTATGCAGGGTGGGAAAATGCAATGGTAAATACAGGAAATCGTATGCTGGAATACCTTCAGGATCAGGCAACGCTTGAAGATGTTGTGGATCAGCTGGATACGGATCAGGATTCTGTGGTAAACAATAAACCGGAAGTTATCACGACTACAACTGAAACTATCTCTCAGGAGAGCTGTGCAAAACTGATTGGAAAAAGCTTTATGGAAGCAACAAAAAGTGATGCGGCACTGATTTCTTTAGGTGAATGGATCCATGGTAATGGAAAAGATCAGAATACAGCGGGTGTGAATGGAAAGCTTTATGCACAGGATATTACAGAAGCTGATATTTGTACGATTCTTCCAACAAGCTGGTATGGCACAATACAGACAGCGAAAATTACAGGGAAAGATATCAAAAAGTTATGTGAAGATGGTTATGATGCCGCAGGTACAGGCAACACCTATCCATATGTGCTGGTGAAGGATAAAGAACTTGAAGATGATGAAACTTATCAGGTTGTTATTTGCGGAGCAAATGAAGATGTTGCATTAAATGACAGCGGTATTGTGGGAATGGATGCAGCGAAAGATTACTTTTCAAAATTTAAAACACTGAGTGAGGCAGATGTGAAATGAAACTAAGCAAGAACAGTACATTGGAGAAGATAAATAAATATAAAAAAGTTATATTGGGATGTATTGTTACGATCTTGGTGATGCTCGGTTTATTTGTTTTCCTGAATCAGTCATATATTCAAAAGTTTATTTATGAAGAACGATTGAACCAGATGGATGAAATTACCCATCAGATGTTTTTGAATCTGGAAGATGTTATGGGCACAAAATGGAATTATGTCCAGGTACAATGTAACCTCATAGAATCTGCTGATATACAGACTGTGGATGATATGAGCCGGTATATGAAAACAATAACAGATTTATATGAATTTGAAGATTCCAGGATAACATTGTTGGCAGTGGATGACAGTGGAAAGTACTATACAGAAGAAGGAAACCAGGGAATAGTGAGAGACGCATATCATTTCGAGAACAGCCCTGAAAAAATCAGCTACGTGTCGAATTTTATGACAACAAATGATTCCCGTATGGTTTTCTTACAGAAATTAGAGCATCCAATCAGGCTTCAAGGTGGTCAGATTATTAATTACTATGGTTTATATCAGGATATGCAGGAGCTGAACGAATATTTTGGCTGTGATGCCTATGATAAAAATAACAGCGTCTATATTCTTGATGATAATGGCTTTAAACAGTTTAACACCAATAAAGTAGAACTGATCAAAGGACATAACGTGTTCTCTGTATTAAAGAAGATGGAATATCTTCATGATTCTTCCTTTGACAAAACGGAAAAAGAATTAAATGGGAAAGGCGTAAGTTATTCCAATGCGATACTTGATGGGACAGAATATTTCTATGTTTTAAAAAGAATGGATAGTTCAGCATGGACCCTGATCTTTCTGGTGCCGGCAAAATATGTAGCAACGAATACGGTAAGGCTTGTGAACCTGATCATGTGGTTTATCATTCTGTTTGCAGTAGTTGCAGCAGTTTGTGTAATTACAGCTATCGTAACAGTGCTTAGAAAAAAACAGAGTGAAGCAATTGAGGTTGAAAGAGAAAATAACGCAAAACTGGAAACAATCAATACAGAACTTACACAGGCAAAACAGGCAGCTGAACAGGCATTTGAAGTAGCCAGTTATGCCAGCCAGTCCAAAAGTGATTTTCTGGCAAATATGTCCCATGATATCCGTACACCAATGAATGCAATTACCGGTATTACATCATTGCTTGAACATGATGCAGGAAATGAAGAAAAAGTAAGAGAATATGCTAGAAAAATAGATGTTTCTGCACGGCATCTGCTGGGGATTATCAATGACGTTCTGGATATGAGTAAGATCGAGGCAGGAAAAACGGTTTTTAAGTATTCTGATTTTTCTATTTTGGAATTTATGCAGGAAATCCAGATGATGTTCCGGCCACAGGCAGAGGGCAAACATCAGAAGATGATAATGAATCATGACAATATCAAACATGAGTGGGTGAATGGGGATCAGGTTCACCTGATGCAGATTTTCAGCAACCTGCTTTCCAATGCAGTGAAGTATACCCAGGAAGGTGGGGAAATTCAGTTCTTTGTAGAAGAATGTGAGACAAAGTCATCTGTCTATGCAAAGTACCGTATCTTAGTTAGCGATAATGGTATGGGAATGTCGGCAGATTTCAAGGATACAATTTTTGATGCGTTTACCCGTGCGGAAAGTTCCCTTACAAATAAAATACAGGGAACCGGACTGGGAATGGCGATTACTAAGAACCTGGTTGAGGCAATGGGAGGCACCATTGATGTGGAGAGTGAACTGGGACAGGGAAGCTGTTTTGAGGTTCTCATAGATCTGAAAATTGCAGAGGATAGAACCGTTGCTCTGGCAGCACAAGAAGAAACAGATGAGCAGGATGGTAATATCCTGCAGGGAATGAGGTTCCTGTGCGCAGAGGATAATGAGCTGAACGCAGAAATTCTGACGGAACTGTTAAAGATTGAAGGTGCAAAATGTACCATCTGTGAAAATGGTGAAGAGATTTTGAAAGCATTTGAACAGTCTGTTCCAGGTGATTACGACATGATCCTGATGGATGTGCAGATGCCTGTTATGAATGGTTATGAGGCAACGAAGGCAATCCGCAGAAGTTCCCATGAACTGGCAAAGACGATTCCGATCATTGCCATGACTGCCAATGCATTCTCAGAGGACATTCAGCATTCTCTGGCAGCCGGTATGAATGCACATGTTTCAAAACCGGTTGAGATGAAAGTACTGGAAAAGACAATCAGAAGTATAAAATCCGGGGGGGGGGATACCGAACCGCAGGTCACTGAACAATGACAAATGGAAATTAACCGTACATAAAAGAATCGAAAAGGATAGTTAGGGATAGATAGAAAATGAAAGGAAAAAGAATGATTGCAGGCATTCTGCTTGCGGGAATTTTAGCGGTCACCCTGGCAGGGTGTAAAAACACAGATAACACGAAAGAAGAAAACAAAAAGCCTGTGATTACCCTCGGCAGCGACAGCTATCCACCATACAATTATCTGAATGAGGATGGTGTACCGACGGGAATCGATGTAGAACTGGCTACGGAAGCTTTCAAAAGAATGGGATATCAGTTGGAGGTTGTCCAGATCAACTGGGAGAAGAAAAAAGAACTGGTGGAGAGCGGAGAGATTGACTGTATCATGGGCTGTTTTTCCATGGAAGGGCGTCTTGATGATTACCGCTGGGCGGGACCGTACATAGCAAGCCGTCAGGTGGTCGCTGTAAATGCGAACAGTGATATTTATAAACTGAGTGACCTAGAGGGTAAGAACCTGGCTGTTCAGTCCACAACCAAACCGGAAGGAATCTTTCTGAACCGGACGGATGAGAGAATTCCAAAGCTGGGCAATCTGATCAGTCTGGGACACAGGGAGCTGATCTATACGTTTCTGGGGAAAGGATATGTAGATGCAGTTGCAGCACACGAGGAATCTATCGTTCAGTATATGAAGGATTATGATGCAAGCTTCCGTATTCTGGAAGAACCTCTGATGATCACCGGAATAGGTGTCGCTTTTGCAAAAGATGATGACAGAGGAATCTGTGAGCAGATGGATCAGACACTGGAGGAGATGCGTCAGGATGGCACATCCCTGAAAATCATTGAAAAATATCTGGACGATCCCCAGAAGTATCTGGAGGTGGATGATCTTGGATATTAAGAGAAAGAAAAAAGAAAAACGAATCCAGCTGTTCGGTGCTCTGATTGGAATCTGTGTGGCTGTAGTCTCTCTGCTTTATTTCTTCCACGCAGAAAAAGCAGAAGCAGAGAAAAGGCTGGTGGAGATTGTAAATTATGTGAAAGTGCAGTGTTCCACCTACACCCATTATAATGAATCTTCGGAATCCAAAAGTATTCTCCGTGCCATTGAAAGTGCCAGACAGATGAGCACGAATATCGATACGGAAATAGAAAACGGCGGTCAGCTAAGCCGGGATTTTCTGAAAGAAAATCTGCAGACTCTCTGGGTGGATGGTGTCATTGTACTGGATGCTGAGGGAAAGACGGATTGCGAATACAGTACGGATGAGTCTCTGACAGGTGAGATTACGGCGTATCTGCAAAAAGACATTATCATGGATTTTGCCGGATATGAAGAAAGAACTTATTCAGAACGGTTTAACAGGAAAGACGGATCACATATTGACATTGCAGCCTGCGCCAGAAAAGATGCACCAGGTATCGTTGCGACCTATTATTACACATCTCCTGAATTTGCCAGAAACTATACGTTGACGATACAGGGACTTTTAAATGGTTATAGTATCCAGAAAGATGGAACGATTATTGTTGCAGATGAGGGAATCGTTGTTGCCAGCAATGATGAGAAACTTCTGTGGCAGAACACCGCCGGCAATGAGGTGGTTCAGGCAATGAAAAAGCATACAGACAGTCAGCACATTTTCCATTTGAAGAATAAAGGGACCGGATGTTACGGAATCATGCTGAAGCAGCGGGATTATTATATTTATGCGTATCTTCCGGATACGGAAGTATTTCATAACCTTCCATTAAGTGTGATAAGCGTTATTTTTCTTTATTTACTGATATTCGGTATGTTCTTATTCTGGGGATACAGAACTAATCAGGCACATCAGAAACAGGAGATGGAAAAAGATGAAAAATACAAAGCAGAACTTCTGATAGCAGCAAAAAAGGCAGAGGCGGCCAACGAGGCAAAAACGGAGTTCCTCCAGCGGATGAGCCATGATATCCGGACTCCGATCAATGGAATCTGCGGTATGATTGATATGGCAGAGCATTATGCAGACGACATGGAGAAACAGACAGAATACAGAGCAAAGATCAAAGAGGCATCCAATCTGTTGCTGGAACTGGTAAATGATGTTCTGGATATGAGTAAGCTGGAGTCTGGTGAAGTTGTTCTGGAAGAGAGTCCTTTTAATCTGAGCAAAATTTTTGAAGAAGTGCTTGTTGTGATTGAACAGATTGCTGCAGAACAGAATATCCGGATTGTATGGGAGAAAAAAGAAATCAAACACCGTGATCTTATTGGAAGCCCGAGGTATGTGAAACGTGTGATGATGAATATTCTGTCGAATGCAGTGAAATATAACAGAGAAAACGGGCAGATTTATATCAGCTGCAGGGAAATTCCATCTGAACAGCCGGAAATGACGATAATGGAATTTGTCTGCCGGGATACCGGAATCGGAATGACAGATGAGTTTCAGAAGCATATTTTTGAACCATTTGCACAGGAGCATACCGGAAGCCGCACAAAATTTGCAGGAACAGGTCTGGGAATGCCGATTGCAAAGAAACTGGTCGAGAAAATGGGTGGTACCATTACTTTCGAAAGTGAAAAAGGCGTAGGGACGACATTTGTGATCCGAGTTCCATTTAAAATAGATCCGAATGCGGATAAACGTGAAGAACAGAAGGAGGTATCTGAAAAATCTATAAAGGGACTGCATATTCTTCTGGCAGAAGATAATGAGCTGAATATGGAAATCGCAGAATTTATGCTTCAGAATGAAGGCGCTGACGTGTCAAAAGCATGGAATGGTCAGGAAGCTGTTGAACTGTTCAGAAATAGTGAACCTGGTGAATTTGACGTCATTCTTATGGACATTATGATGCCGGTCATGGATGGTTATGAAGCTGCAAAAATGATCAGGTCTCTGGACAGAGAGGATGCAAAGACAATACCGATCATTGCAATGACAGCAAATGCGTTCACGGAGGACAGAATAAGAGCAAAAGAAGCAGGGATGGATGAACATGTTGCTAAGCCTGTTGATGTGGAATTACTGATAAAAATAATTTATAAACTAGTTGGATGATGAAAAATACGGATAAAAGGCAAAGAATACTGATTGTTGATGATGCAAAGCTCAACAGGGATATATTGAAGGAGATTCTGGGGGAAACTTATAATTATCTGGAAGCTGAAAATGGAAATCAGGCGATTCAGATGACATCAGATAATCCGGGGATTGATCTGATGCTTTTAGATATCAATATGCCACAGATGAATGGTTTTGAAGTTCTGAAACTGATGAAACAAAGTCAGTGTCTGGATGAAACTCCTGTGATTATGATATCTTCAGAAGATGCCGTTGATACGATGCGTAAGGCATATGAGCTGGGAATCACGGATTATATCACACGACCGTTTGATTCTGTGATTGTAAAGAAAAGAGTCCAAAACACTTTAGGGCTCTATGCGAACCAAAAGCATTTGATCATGACACAGCGATTCAAATGATCCTGGATGGGCAATGTGGGCAATTTAATCCAATCCTCCTTAAGTGTCTGAAAGAACTGAGTCGTCAGTTTTCAAAAATGCTTGATAAAGAGATGGATGATAATAAATATTACCATGAAATACAGAGACTTTCGAATGAAATACTCAGCGACAGAGCTTTACCGAATCAAAATTATTCACAGAGTGTTGTCAAGGTCATGCAGGAAAAAATCGATTTCTTCAAATCGAACAGTGGCATGAATTCGATTGATTACAATGCAATTTCAGGTCAATTAACTATATTAAATGGAGAACATCAGATATTATGTCAGAGAGATAATCCGAATTTCAATTTGTTTAAAGAATTTGGAGTAAATGAAGAAGATGTTCAATATATTCGTGTTTTATTACATCAGACATCTGTACAAAATAAAGAAATATCTGCCACGATAAAAGCGACGGTGGAAAATAACAGTCAGATGTACAGAATGAAATTGCATACATTGTGGTCGCCTTTAAAGAAGGATGGATACATTGGAATCATTGGATATTTTGACCCTGTAAAATAGAAAAATGCAAAGGAGTATGGTATTAGCTTTGAAGGCGGAGCTTCCATGAGTACTTTTCATCACAGATATATCCGTAAAGATACAAAAGAGATACCAATCATTGCGATGACAGCGAATGCATTTCAGGATGATATCAGGGACTGCATTTGATGCCGGTATGAATGGACACATTGTAAAACCCATTGATATTGAGAAACTGGGAGCGGTCATTCTTTCTGTATTGAAAAAACAGGAGAACTTACAGACCAGGAAGAACAACAGCATGAGCAAGTAGCGTAAGCAGATTGCGAATGTCCGCTTTCATGGATCATAAGAGGGAAAGAATGAACAGAAAGATAGAAAAACGGATAAGAAAAGAGCAGAATCTATCGATTTTTCGACCTATGCCGAGGGAACAGAAAGATATTGGATCTATACCCGGGAAGATCATACAGATCTTACGGATGGTGATTTAAAGCAGATGAATGGCTGTCGTATCGGTGCTGCGGATGGAAGCTATCAGAAAGAACTTCTGAAAAAATGGCTGGACAGCAATCAGATTCAGGCAGAGGTTGTTGTCTGTAAAGGCTATGATGAAATGATAGAAAAACTGGATGCAGAGGAACTGGATGCACTTGTGGTCCCGGCGCTGTCTGTCAACAGAGATTTTATTGCCATTGCCAATATCGGTGCAAGTGACTGTTATTTCGGTGTATCAAAATCCAGACCGGATCTGTTAAAGGAATTAAATTCTGCCCTGGAAGAAATCAACAATACAGAAACGGACTACAGCAGCAAGCTGTATGCCCGTTATGAAGGAAAAGCGGTCATAAATTATGCACTCAACAAGGAAGAAAAACAATGGCTGGATGCACATGAAAACACAATCCGTGTGGGATACCTAAAGGATAATCTTCCTTTTTGTGGTGAAGAAAATGGAAAACTGACAGGAATCCTTGGAACCGTTCTGGATACGGTTCAGGAAAAATATGAGATCACGATCAAGGCAGTTCCCTGTTCCACGGGAGAAGAGATGAATGAGGCATTGCAATCTGGCGAAATAGATATTGCAGGTCCTATCCTTCAGGATTTTTATACACAGGAACAGTTTCAGGTGATTTTGACGGATGAACTCAGAATCAGAGAAGTGTTGCTCAACATCATCAGTAATGCAGTCAAATTTACAAAAGACGGAGGTACCATTTCATTTGTTGCAGAAAACTGTCCGGGTAATGATGAGCACCATGTGATTGTACGCTATCGTATATCGGATGCCGGAAATGAATGGATATGAAACGACAAAAGCTATCAGAAATCTGTCGGACCGTCCGGATGGAAAGAAAATACCTATTATTGCAATGACTGCAAATGCATTTGCAGAGGATGTACAGGCTGCTTTGAATGCCGGAATGGATGACCATGTGGCGAAGCCGGTTGATATGAGTATTTTAATATCTGTCATTACGAAAAATATAGAACGATGACTCGTTTGTTGAAAAATGTTAATTCTTAGAGCAGTGCCTTATGAGCTTTATAAGGGTTTGACATTTACCACAATCTGGCTAGAGGTTAATCCTCGAAAGAAAATGTTAGAAGGGTTCTGCTTATGCAGGGCCTTTCTTAATCTCAGGAGGTAGTGGAGAACTGTAATGAGGAATGTTTTAGATTGCATAAATGCATTTATCCCGCTATTATCGACCGAATATGAGCTTGTGCTAGGGAGAAAAGGTATTTCAGTTACATTAAAAATCTCATTTGATAAAAAAGATTGTTTTCATCTTATGGGACTACAGTATCTCGCGGACAGACTTGAATTGAGCCGGGACAGAGGCAAAGTATTTGATGAGATATCAGATGGAACAATTATAATTGAAAAAATAGAGTCATCAGATTTTTATAATAAGATAGAACAAAGAGTTCATTTTTTGCCATTGCTTGAACAAATGATTGACAGGAATCCCCATTAAGATAAAAACTCATAGGAATAGGATGCAGCAATGCAGCAATGCAGAACTGTTAAACATGGGTGGATCTTGCTCTGTATTTGTACTCCTCTATATAACGAAACGCTCAGAGGCTGTTTTACAGTGGGGGAAAAGAAAAAATATTTTATAGTGAATTGCAAGTGCATTGCTTTTAATGTATAATAACAATAAAGAAAGGCCATACTTCTAATAAGTAGCAAAGGAGGGAAGAATCATGACATTGATTAATGAAGTGTATGATTATATAGTAAACAAGTATAGTACAAATGAACCGATTTTCTTGACAGAGTTGGATATTCCAGGCATGAAGCCAGTATCTGTTCGACAGCAAATAAAGAAGTTGACGGATGATGGAAGATTAAAACGATTTGATACTGGAATATATTATATTCCTCAAAAAACAATATTTCGTTCTGGCTCCACATTGTCAGTCGATGATGTTATCCGAAAAAAATATTTGCAAGATGGTGTCAATCGCTGCGGTTATGTAGGAGGAATTCTTTTTGCAAACCAACTTGGGCTGACAACACAAGTTCCGGCTTTATATGAAGTATATACAAATAAAGCCACAACAGAGTATCGGGAAACTAAGCTGGCTAATTTACGAGTTATTCTTCGAAAACCTTATTGCGAAATTGACACGGAAAATGCAGCAACGCTTCAATTCCTGGATTTGATAAAAGAGGTTGTAGATATTTCTGAAGTGGATGGAGAAGAATTGACAAATAGATTGATTGGTTATATGAAAAAGAAGAATATCAAATTTGAAAGTATGAAGCCGTTTCTGCCGTATTATCCGGAGCGAATTTATAAAAATATGTACGAGGTGGGGTTGTTAAATGGAGTATCTGCATAAACATAAAGAAGACTTTATAAACGCAGTTAATTTGGCAAGTGAATATTTTCATATTCTTCCACTTATCGTGGAAAAAGATTACTACGTGACTATGATTTTACGAGAACTGACAGAACGACAAGGTTTTGTTGTGTTTAAAGGAGGCACATCTCTTTCTAAATGTTATAAAGTAATTAAACGGTTTTCAGAAGACATTGATATTACAATTGATTCCAGACTGTCACAAGGGCAGATGAAAAAATTAAAAGAAGTATAAATTACTTCCAGTTGTTTCGCAAAATGAGGAGTTCAAAAATCTTATTAAAGATGTACGTAGTGTCCGGGCAATGACAAACATTTGTCCATCAGCTCAGCCGGAAGTAAATGTACCGGAGTTGCTGAATTTTTTAATAGAGAATGATGTATATAGAGATGATTATGAAAAGGTTACTGCTCGCATCTTAGAAGAAGATGTGAACTATGAGACAGCGATTAAGGCAGTAAAGGAGATTGCGCTGTCAGGATTGTTTGAGTAAATATTCTCCCCAAAAAAGATTTTCAGAGATTTGATCCTTCTCTTTAATTTTATCAATGTAGGAGTCGTTTTACTGAGAAAATACTATATATTCTCTATTGTAAGGGAATCGAACGTTTGATAGAATAAATGTATTAAAGTGTCTTTTATCAGGAAGGAGCTGCCAGGAAAAGCTTCCAGAATGTACAATGTATGATTTGATATACCAGGAAAATCAATCAAACTTAAGTCATACAGCGCTGAATTATTTTGGAAAAAAGATTAGTTATAAACTTTTTTTGAAAAAGTAAATGAATTTGCAAAAGCATTTCAAGCTTGCGGAATAAAAAAAGAGGATGTTGTTACGATTATGTCACTTCATACTCCGGAGACAATTTACAGTATATATGCTTTAAACCAACTTGGAGCAATTGTAAATTTGATTTATTTGACATTGAATGCAGAAGAGATATTAAAGCAAACAGAAAAAGCAATCTGGATTAAAAATGGAGAGAAGTGGATTCATACAGGTGATTTGGGATATGTAGAAAAAGATGGATTCCTATATTTTGCAGGAAGAATAAAAAGAATATACATCACCAGAGGAGCAGATGGAATTGTTTATAAATTATTTCCAGACCGAATTGAGAATGTATTGAAAAAATGTAAAGGGATAAATCAGGCAGCAGTGAATGTAGTTGAAGATGAAAAAAGAGTTCATGTTGCCAGAGCATATATAGTAGTTGATGACAGCTATGAGTGTTATAGTGATCAAATTGAAAAAGTGTTACAAGAAGAATTTTGTTTGACTTTTTGAAAAAGAGGCAATATAATTACAAGAAACGAGTAGCAAGTAAGCGTAAATCCAGTTTACCGGCTACTCGTTTTTGTTTTGCAAAAAGTAAATATCGCCATGAAAAAGTGTGTAGCGTGTCAGCGTAAGTCCAGCTTATATGACAGGGTACGCACTTTTTTTGTGCCAAAAAGAAAGGAGTTAAAACGAAATGGCGGAAAGCAACAAGATGAAGGAGATGCCGGTGAATAAGTTGATGGTCCAGATGGGAATCCCGATGATCTTATCCATGGCATTGCAGGCAGTCTATAACATAGTAGACAGTGCGTTTGTGGGAAATATGAGAGTAGGCAGTGAAGCAGCACTAAATGCTTTGACACTGGTATTTCCGGTGCAGATGCTTATGGTGGCAGTGGGGATTGGAACTGGAGTAGGAACCAATGCACTTCTTGCAAGGACACTTGGACAGGGAAATAGTAAAAAAGCTGCAAAGGTAGCAGGAAACAGTCTGTTTCTGGGAGTGATTATTTATGTGGTATGCTTATTGTTTGGTATCTTTGGGGTGAAAGCATATATTTCATCGCAGACAGTAGATGCAGAAGTATTGGAGATGGGAGTCAGCTATCTGAGGATATGCTGCGTAATCTCTTTTGGTATTATTTTCTTTTCTTTATTTGAAAAGTTATTACAGGCAACAGGACGTTCTCTTTATTCCACGATTGGACAGGTGGTTGGCGCAGTTGTAAATATCATCCTTGATCCGATCATGATCTACGGTATTGGACCCTGCCCGGAAATGGGAGTGAAAGGAGCGGCTTATGCAACTGTAAATGGTCAGGTAGCATCCGCGGTATTACTGCTCATTTTTCATATCAAATTAAATAAGGAATTCGAGCATGGGGAGAAATACATGAAGCCGGATGGCGGAATTATCAAGGAAATCTATACAATCGGACTTCCGGCAATCATTGCACAGGCACTGATGTCCATTATGGTTTATGTCATGAATCTGATTCTGAAATTCAATCCGTCAGCACAGACAGCTTATGGATTATTTTATAAAGTTCAGCAGTTTGTACTGTTTCTTGCTTTCGGTCTGCGAGATGCGATCACTCCGATCATTGCATTTGCTTATGGAATGAGAAGCAAAAAGAGAATTCAGGATGGAATCAAATATGGCCTGATCTATACGGTTATATTAATGATTCTGGGAATTGTAATTACAGAGATTTTTCCAGGGGGATTTGCAACGCTGTTTAATGCAGGGCCGTCCAGAGAATATTTTATCGGAGCAATGAGGATAATCTCAGTAAGCTTCTTGTTTGCCGGAATCAATATTGCTTATCAAGGCATTTATCAGGCATTGAATGGTGGTGTGGAATCACTGGTTATTTCGCTTCTGAGACAGCTTATTATTATTCTGCCGCTGGCTGGAATTTTTTCCGTGGTTGCCAGAAATGGTCAGATGACAGTTTCGCTGATCTGGTGGGCATTTCCGATTACTGAAATTATTTCATGCTTTGTAGGATATGTGTTCTTGAAGAGAATCAGTAAAAATGAAGTTGATGTTTTGAATTAAGCAGGAGGGATCAGAGATGAAAAAAAGAATTATTACAATCAGCAGGGAATTTGGAAGTGGCGGACGTTTTATCGGAGAAGAAGCAGCGAAGAAACTTGGGATTGCTTATTATGATAAAAATATCATTAATGAGATTGCAGAGAAGTCTGGTTTATCTCCGGAATATGTCCAGGAAAGTGCAGAATTATCTCCGAAGAAAGGATTATTTGCATATGCATTTGCCGGACGTGATATCACAGGAAAATCCATAGAAGATATAGTGTATGAGGCACAGAGAAAGGTTATTTTAGAACTGGCTGATAGGGAATCTTGTGTAATTATCGGAAGAAATGCAGATTATATCCTGAAGGATCGGGATGATGTATTGAACGTATTTATCCATGGGGATATGCCGGAAAAAACACAGCGTATTATGAACTTATATAATGTAGGAGAGAAGGAGGCTGTCAAAATGATGGCAGATACAGATAAAAGGCGTATGACGAATTATAATTTTTATACAGAGCAGAAATGGGGAAAAGCCAGCAACTATACGTTGAGTCTGAACAGCTCGCAGCTTGGATATGACAGATGTGAGAAGATTATTATGGAGTGTATTTGAGGAATATAATGACAAAATCTGGTTGATAAACCAGATAAAAGTGATATACTGAATGCATAAGGAAAGAAACCGTGTGGAATTACAGTTTTGTTTTCACACGGTTTTTTAGAAAATGAGAGTTAGATATTACTAACATAGGCACTGGCAGTTTTTTTGAAAATGAAAAAGAGGACGGATTTCTATGAGAATATTGATTTATGGTGCAGGTGTGATTGGATCCTTGTATGCGGTCTTATTTGCAGAAACTGGTTATGATACGAGTATTTATGCCAGAGGTAAAAGACTTGAGTTTTTAAAGAAAAATGGACTGCTTTATAAGAAAAACCAGAACATAAGGCGGGCAGAAGCTACGATTCTTGGAGAATTGCCAGATAATGATATTTATGATTTTGTCTTGCTGACTGTCCGGGAAAACCAGCTGTATGAAGCACTTACGGAATTGAAAAATAATAAAAGCAGTACGATTGTTACAATGGTAAATTCACTGGACGGTTATAAAAAATGGGAAGATATTGTTGGAACAGGAAGAATATTACCAGCTTTTCCGGGAGCAGGCGGAAGTATAAATGATGATGGCATCCTTGATGCGTCCCTTACTCCGCGGATTATCCAACCAACAACATTTGCAGAAATAGCAGGAAATAAATCCGAAAGGACAAAGCAGTTTTCAGAGATGTTGAGATATGCTCATATACCATATCAGAAAGTAGCGGATATGTATATGTGGCAATTATGTCATCTTGCCATGGTGGTGCCGATTGCAGATGCATATTACGAAGCAGATTGCCCGGAAAGAGCGGGAAAAGACTGGAAGATTATGAAGAAAACAGCAAAAAAATTGAAAAGAAATTTTAGCTTTTTGCGAAAACAGGCAGGTAGGCTGTCACCTTGTAAAATGAATATTTTTCGTTTTTTACCACTGCCAATTATGACGATTATGCTTGCTGTTACATTCGAAAGTAGCTTTGGAGATAAATTTATGTGTCAACATGCCAGGAAGGCACCAGATGAAATGAGGGAGCTGCATAAGCAATTTTATGCTTATATGAAAAAACTAAAGGAGGCCAGATATGAAATTTTATGAAAGTGGAGACAGTAGTAAACCAGTGATATTTTTATTTCCTGGTACCTGTTGCCTGTATAGTAGCTTTGATCATATACTGGATAGATTACATTCTTATTTTTACACGGTAACAGTTTCTTATGATGGCTTTGATCCAAATGAGAAAACAGAATTTTATTCAATGGAAGATGAATGCGAAAAGATTGAGCAGGAAATCAAGAAAAAGTATGATGGAAGAATTAAAGCAGCGTATGGGTGTTCCCTTGGAGGAAGTTTTGTATCCCTTTTGATTCAGCGAAAAAGAATTCATATAGATCATGGCATTATTGGGAGCAGTGATATGGACGAAGCAGGTCATCTTGTGGCAAAAATCAAGTCATCCATGGTAGTCCCTTTCATGTATAAAATGATACATACAGGTGCTCTTCCGAAATTTATGCAGAAAAAACTGAATAAGACAGATGAGGTTAAAAAAGAATTATATAATGGATTTTTGAATATGTTTGGAATCGGTAAAGGAGGAAATCCGTGGATTACAAAACAGAGTATTTATAATCAGTTCTATTCGGATCTGGTTACGAAAGTCCAGCATGGAATTGATGTGCCGGGAACAACTATCCATGTGTTTTACGCTACAAAGATGGGTAAAAAATATGAAAAGAGATATTGGACTTATTTCAAAAATCCGGATATTCGGAGACACAACATGCAGCATGAAGAACTGTTTTGCTGTCATAGTGCAGAGTGGGTGGAAGAAGTAAGAAAGGCAGTGGAAGGCGACAGACAATGAAAGAAAAAGTGAATGTGACAGGTGTGCCGGAAACGATGGTACAGACTCTGTATGCAAGAGCAAAAGAAACAAAAAAACAAAATGCAAAGATCAAAGATGAGATTGCAGTAGAACTTGTGGAAAAGCTGGACTATGACTTTTCTATAGCAGATAAAGATAACGCTATGAACTATGGTGTGATTGCAAGAACAATTGTATTAGACCGGATGGTTGAGCAATATTTGAAGAAGCATGAAAATACAGTTGTCGTAAATATTGCATGCGGACTGGATACCAGATGCTACCGGATGAAGGAAAAATATCTGCGCTGGTATAATGTAGACCTTCCGGAAACAATGAAAATAAGGAGCCAGTTCCTTACCGAAACTGATCCGGTAATTGTTAATTGATTTTACAGAAAACGGAAAAAGTAATCAGGGGAATCCGCTTTTTGAGGCAAATCCGGGAGGAGCACCATGCAATGTACTTGCAATGCTGACGAAACTCGGACATAAGACGGCATTTATCGGAAAAGTAGGGGAAGATTTTTTCGGAGAACAGCTGAGAGATGCGATAACAGAAGTAGGGATTGATGCAGATGGATTATGTACAGATAAGGAAATCCATACGACACTTGCTATGGTACATACTTATCCGGATGGAGACAGAGATTTTTCGTTTTATCGTAACCCGGGAGCGGATATGATGCTGAACAAAGAAGAAATTTGTGAAGACATTATTAAAGAAACGAAAATCTTCCATTTCGGAACATTGTCTATGACTCATGAAGAAGTGCGCGAAGCAACAAAAGAAGCAATCCGTATTGCAGAAGAATCCGGTGCAGTTATTTCTTTCGATCCGAATTTACGACCACCACTTTGGAATTCTTTGGATGAGGCGAAGGAACAGGTATTATATGGCCTTAAGCATTGTCATATCCTGAAAATCTCAGATAACGAAATTCAGTGGTTGACAGGAGAAGAAGACTATACTGCGGGGGTAAACTGGATCAGAGAAAGATATCAGATTCCGCTGATTCTTGTATCTATGGGTAAAGAAGGAAGTCGTGCATACTATAACGGAATGATGATAGAAGCAAAACCGTTCCTTCAGAAAAATACAATTGAGACGACAGGAGCAGGAGATACATTCTGTGGTTGTGTATTACATTATATCTGCGAACACGGAATGGAAGGTTTAGAGGAAGAAAATCTGAAGGAAATGCTGACTTTTGCAAATGCGGCAGCATCTGTGATTACAACAAGAAAAGGGGCACTGCGTGTAATGCCAACCAGAGATGAAATTCAGAATCTGCTGGGTATAATCATTAACTGATTATACCCGGAGCATTATTTTGGCAGAAAAAATACCATCTTCATAGGTAAAGTCACAGGCACCGCCGTTTTTGTCGGTAATGTGGCGGACGGATTCGATTCCTATGCCGTTTCCGGAGCGTTTGGAGGATTGGAAAACATTGTTTTCTTGCTGTATTTTACCATCAAAGGTATTCTCCACATGAATCAGAAGCAGGTGATTATGGTGGGGATAAACCTCCACATTAATCTTTCTGCGGGCGGGTTCTGTTTTCACACTTGCCTGGATGGCATTTTCCAGCAGATTGGAAAATACAAGGCACAGATTAATCTCATCTATGGAAAGATCAGTGGGCAGGGAAACCAGTGCATGAAAAGGAATATTTTCTCTTTTGGCAAGTGTGGAATAATATCCGAAAACACTGTCAACAGCCTGATTTTCACAGAAATGGAGGTTATAGTCAGAGATTTTTTCGGTTGTAGCGGATAGATATTTTTTAATCTTTTCCATGTCACCCTGCTCTGCCAGAGAGGACAGTTGGACAAAATGATGGCGGATGTCGTGACGCGCCTGTCTTGCTTCTTCAATGGCCATGCAGAGATTCTCGTATCTTTCCTGCTGAAGGGAAAGAAAATGGTTCTCCTGCTGAAGTCGGGCATTTCTGTTCAGGCTGACCGCCATCATGAGAAACATGACATAAAACAGGAGCAGGAGTATGAGCAGTACAAGACTTAAAACAATATAACACTGCAGGACCCACCCGGTATATAAAGTGCTGCGGTATTTAGGAATCATAAAAAGATTCACTCCGATGAAGATTACCGGAAGGATCCAGAATACATACCAGGTCTGGGCAAAGTTTTCGTCTGCGATCATTATCTGAACACAGTGACGGGCAGGATACCAGGCTGCCAGAACAAACAGCAGGCAGATGACGTTATAGAAAATTCCGGCACCGGTACGAAACCACAGCTCATTTTCTGTAATATGCAGGTCAGCAGTTATAAGTGCATTGACTGCCCGGGAAAGACTGTTGACATATGCAAAAACGGCAAAGACTGCCAGAAAAAGACTGACGGATTTCCAGACAGAGATTTTTAACGTTTTATGATAAATAAGCATAATAACAGGCAGCAGAGGAAACAGGACCCATCTGGTGGGAAAGTGGAAGGTACAGCAAACTGCTCCTCCGAAAATACAGATTCCCAGGAGAAGAGGAAAAAGCCACGCTGTCAGCTTAAGCGGTGTTTGTCTCAGATAGCTTTTTACAGGCAAATATGCCAGCAGTATGCCGGGAATGATTATGGAAAATTCAAGTACAGGGCGAAGTATGTCAGTCATTTCAAGACCTCCTTTGGAACAGAAAATCCATAAATGTCTGTCTGGCGTTTTTGAGCAGCTTCCGGCTGACCGTGACATTGCTTCCGTTATCAAGGCAAAAACCTGATCCGTCAAAATCAACGGCATGCTCCAGATTGATCACAACACCCCGGTTACACTGATAGAAACGTGCGTCCATTTTCAGGGAGGTTATGAAGGAATCAAAGGACTGGCGGGTGACCAGTTCCCTTTCACCGGCAGTGTGTATGTGAATCATGTGAGAAAAATGTTCTGCGTAGATTATTTTCTGGAAGGGAATCTGAATATTACTGCCGTTTACCTTAACATCTATGTATTTTCCGAAATCCGGGATGCGGGAAAGGATTTCATCTGCCAGTGCGGAAATATCATTTTCACTGTAGGGCTTTACAAGATAGTGCAGAGCCCGGACCTGAAATCCCTCTAAAGCATGGTCAGTGGAAGTTGTTGTGAAGATCAGCAGACAGTCTGTGTCTGATCTGCGAAGTTCTTTTGCGATATCAATTCCATTGGATCCATTCATATAAATATCCAGAAACACTACAGTGAAAGGACATTCTTTCGCTGAAGTGAGGAAAGTTTCTCCATTTTCATATTCAAATATATCTGTATGGACATTGCGTCTGGAAAACTGAGATTCCAGTCTGTCTCGCAGCAGTGTCCGTTCGTCTGAAATATCATCAACAATTGCAATTTTCATAGTAGATCTTCCTTTCAAGAATGCCTCGGCATTCTTGCTGCGAGGTGCGCGTCATGCAATTGCATGACATACTTCTACTGCGCACCTCTGCAATCCTGCCGGAGGCTATATCAGCTGGGGGGATTGACTCCCACCACTGATACCAGCTTGTTTCTCATTACCTATAGCGGTGGGAGTCATCTCCCAGCTGATATATATTTATAAAATTCCGCTTGCTGAGACTTTTTCATCTGTGTAATCTATAGCCGCAGACAGGCAAGTGGAGTAGTTATTTCAAAAACGCTCTGGTAACAGTATATCACAAAACAATACCACGGAGTTGCAATTCGTGCCATTTTCTGTCGTTTCGTGCCAGGATTGTTGAAATGATTTCTGCCTTTCTTATAATGAGAATAACAAATGAAACTACCTTAAATGGAAAGGGAGGGGAGTGGTGTCGTGTATTGTATTGCCATATTGACTAACCAGGAACAGGAAGGACAAAAAAGTGCGGAATATATCAGGAATTACTGTACAGAGAAGCATGTCTTTCCGCTGATTGAAATTTATCAGAATCAGGAACAATTTTTTGCACAGACATTGAAAACAGTACCGACAGTGGTGTTTCTCGCATTACCGGGTGTGTCCGGCCTGAATGCAGCAGAACACCTTCGTTCTCTGTATCCGAAATGTGGAATTATCTGGTGCAGTGACCTTGATTTTTCGCTTCATGCGTTCAGGATGCGGATAGAATATTTTTTTATGAAACCTGTGGAAGAGCAGAAAATAAAAGAAGGTCTTTCCATCTGGTTTGAATGTAAAAAAGGAGGGGGCTATGAAAGAAAAGAAAGTAATTGATTACACCAGAACCTATCGAAGAATTGAGGCAGATAAAAAGAAATGTGTTCTGTATATTGTCATACTGCTCCTGCTTGGTTTTCTGCTTATGTGGACTCAGATCGATGATCTGACCAGGATGATCTGTAAGATATGTGCCGGTGTTTTAAAGAAATATGAACCACATATGTATGTTGGAATCCGTTCAGAAACGTATCCTCTGTTTGGGAAAATCAGCTATCTCAGTGCAGGAACCGTATATCCGGGAATAAAGATAAGCCTTATAAATACAGGAATTTCTCTTGGAGTGATCATTCTGCTGGCTGGACTTCCATGGAAGGGTCGGCCTCTTGCTATATATCTGATTCTGTGCAGTGCGATTCATCTGATAAACAGTCTGTGGTTTGTGTTTGGGGAAAAATATTTTCCGTATACTTTAACCGTTTATTCAAAATTATATATGCTTCAGGAAATTGGCATATGGGTGATGTTTTTTGTCATGACAGTTATGGTCACCGGAATAATAGGAGACAGGGGAGTGATCTATAAGCTTTTGACGCTTCTTGCAATCATGTTGTATTCCATTGTATTTGGAACTGTTCGCTATGTGATCTTTATTTGGCTGCTGTACAGATTTTCTGTGATCTATATGGCATTTTTCTACTTTATGATAGGTCCTATGTTTGACTTTTTATATCTGGTTATGATTTATGCAGTGTTTGTCAACCGCATGATCGGTGTTTACGATTCAAGGAAGGGAAAGGAGGTATGGAAATGGTCGTAGCTATTATGAAAGGTTATATTATTTTTGTTATTATTCTGATGCTTCTGTACACAGCCAGACATTTTTATTTTACAATTGTAAGACTTCTGGGCAGGCAGCGTCTCTATTACAATGATATTCTTACAGACAGGATGAAAAGTATTTCCGTACTGATCCCTATGCATAATGAGGAGCAGGTGCTTTCCAACGTTCTGGATTCTCTGCTGCAATGTGAGTATGACAGGGACAGACTTGAAATTATTCCGATTAATGATAATTCTACAGACCGCACAAGGGAAATGCTGGATGAATATCACAGAAAGTATGAGTTTATACGTCCCCTTCACAGAGACTGTCCGGACAGAGGAAAACCGGTGGGTCTGAATGATGCAATGAAGCTGGCAAAAGGAGAGATCATCATTGTATTTGATGCGGATTACAGACCTGCCAGAAACATGCTGAAACAGATTGCGCTGGGATTTGAGGATCCGCAGGTAGGTGCAGTCATGGGGCGGGTGATACCGTACAATACCAACACAAATATGCTGACCAGACTTATTAATCTGGAACGGTCCGGAGGATACCAGGTAGATCAGCAGGCAAGATATAACCTGAAAACAATTCCGCAGTATGGCGGGACAGTAGGAGGATTTCGCAAAGATTTTCTGTTAGAAACAGGTGGCTTTAATCCAAAGGTTCTGGCAGAAGATACGGAACTTACATATCGGCTTTTTACCAATGGCTGGAAGGTTGTATACGCTAACTCGGCGGAATGTTATGAATAGTCTCCGGAAAGCTGGAATGTGAGAGGCAGACAGATCAGACGTTGGTCAAGAGGTCATAATGAAGTATTGTTCCGCTATCTGATCCCTACGATCACAACTCCCTATATGGGACTGTTTCAGAAAATAGATGGCTTGTTTCTGATTTTTATCTATGCGGTACCGGTATTTCTGCTGGTGGGATGGGTAGTTTCCCTTGGATTATTTTTCCTGGGTGAAATGCAGATATTCAGTGGCTGGTGGGTTATATTGTTTTTGGGAATTTATAATTCCCTTGGGAATTTTGCACCATTTTTTGAGATAGGTACCTCGCTGATCATAGACGGACTTCCAGGAGAGGCATTGCTTCTGCCTCTTATGATGTTTAACTTTTTCTTCTATATGTGGAATATTTCTTTGGGATTTTGGGATGCAGTGGTAGATACTGTTACCGGAAGAGGTGTGAAATGGGATAAAACAGTGCGTTTTACTGTGCAGAAAACGGAAAAGGAGGCTGAAAAATGAAAGTATGGATTTTGATTTTTGTCTGTATGTTCTCTATGCCTCTGTTGGTTGCAGTATTGCATTTCAGGATGAGAAAAGGGCAGATTCTGAAAATAAGGCAGGATTATGTGAAAAATGCCAGATATTTTGGCAGAAGCTTTTCATCTCTGGTGGAAAAAGCCCTTCCGGAAATGAAGAATGGTATGATCATGCTTTCAAAACAGGAAAAGGTGTTGGAAACAGATGGAAAACAGGAGTTTGTGCAGCCTGAAATTGAGGATCTGGTCATTGCCAGAAATACCATCTTCTGTCCACAGCAAGAGGATTTACATTTCCAAAAAGAAATCTACAGTGAAAAGGATGCGTTGTTTGTGAAAGAGAACATACGACTCCGGGCTGTATATAGCAAAAAAAGAATAGTTTTCGGAAATAAAATCCGGCTTCTCAGATGGGCGGATGCAGAACATGCAGTTGCAGTTTATGATGAATGTGATCTGGGAGAAAGAGTATCAAGCGGAGAACAGCTTGTGATAGGCTTTGATAATATTTTTCATAGTCTGTATGCACCTGTAATCCGTCTGGGACAGCGTCCGGAGGAACCTGACCGGTTTATGGAAGAACGTGATCCTAGGATATTTCGTATGCCGGTAATGAACAGTTATGAATATAACAGGCATTACATAGATGATGATATGGTTACAGAAGGTGGGACAGTTCCTTATACGATTATTTCCCGTGGGGATATAAAGGTGATAGAGGACATTATCCTGCAGGGAGATATCCACAGTGATGGAGCTGTGAGGATCATGGAAAATGCATCGGTGCTTGGAAATATTTTCGCAGAGAATGATATACTTCTGGAAAAAAATGCAACAGTGCTTGGAAACATTTTTACACAGGGTAACATTATATTTGAAGAAGGTGCCAGTGCAGGTCAGCCGGATAAGATTACTTCAGTTGTTGCCCGCGGAACAATAACTTTTTATGGAGGTAATAATGTTTATGGATATGTGGTTTCAGAGGGTGGTGGAAAAATTCTGAAATCGGACAGAGAGATATCTGGAGAGTATTGTTTTCCAGGAGAACCTGTTCATGAAGAAAAGATTACTTTCCGGGATCTGTCGGAATATGAAAATGTTGATTTTCAGGGATTTCGAGGAGATATATATGTAAAAGAAGCGATTATTCCTGAAGGTGCATCAGTCATTCCGAAGAGTCAGTTTTTTGAATGCAGAAGTCTTGAGAAGGTGTATCTGCCAGAGAGCGTTTCTGTTATTGAGGACTATGCATTTGCTGACTGTCATGTGCTGAAAGTATGGGAAAGCATAGAAAAGCTTTCGCTGAAATCAGTAGGGATATCAGCTTTTGAAAACTGTTATGCATTGGAATTTGTAAGTCTTCCGGATTCCCTGACTGTGATTGGAGGAGCTGCATTTGCGGAATGCGTGTCTGTTAATAAACTGATATTTTCAGACACCTCACTGTTAAAGAAAATAGGTGATCATGCATTTCGCGGGTGTAGAAATCTGAAAGAGGTATATCTGCCGGACAGTGTGGAATATGTGGGAGTCAGTGCATTCAGAGATTGTAGTTCTCTTGAACAGATTTCGGTATCAGAGAAAATAAAAAACCAGCCGGGTATTGCAGAATTAGAGAAAAATTGCCCAAACGCCAGGATCAGGTTCAGGGAGGTGAATTCAGTTGAAAAAGAATAAAACCGCAGAACTGTTTCTTGTTTTACTCATTTTGACCGTAATGTCTGTAGGAGTTTTTATCCTCCAGAATGGAATGGAAAAATTGCAGAATGTTAAGCAGCAAAGCGTATATGTTCCGGAAACAAGAGATTTGTATAATAATTATGGCTTAAAAAATGACCAGTCTCTTTCAAAAACCAAAATTCTGGAAACGCAGGACCAGGTAATCTATACAGACCGTATCTTTAATATAAATCAGATTTCGGAGGATCATATTTCATATGCGGCAGATATTTTGAAAGCATTACAGAAAAAGAGTGGAAAAGATACTTATATTATGCCGATACCGGAAAGAGCAGTATTTGAAAGCGGATATGAAAAGGAAAAGGAAAAATACAGCAATTTTACAGAGAAACTGGAATCTTCTTTTTCAGATCCTTCTGTAGTTTTAAATCCGTTGTCTGAACTGGAAAAACATCAGTCTGAATATCTTTATTTCAGAACTAAAAATAGCTGGACAATGCGTGGGGCATTTTACGGGGCGCAGGTGATTTTTGGAGAACTTGGATATGATAAGGAAAACCTGAATGCTTACCGGGAATATGTTTTTGGAGTTTTTGATGGAAACCTTCTTTTGGAAGCGTCAGAAAAGTATACAGCAGACGAAATAAAGAAAGATATAACAGACATGGAACGGGATCCGTTCTATATTTATATCAATGGTTTAAATCCCAATTGCGAAGAATTGACCTTTGAAAATAAAGAAGGACAGAAGCAGACATTAAAAAGACAAATGATACAGTTTAATAGCAGCGGAAATCGGGCAGTTATCGGCACGGATTATGAGCATAGCATAGTGGAAGGAAGAGGAAAGGGACAGCGAAAGGGAAATCTTCTTCTTATTGCAGATACAAGAGGAAAGATGATGATCTCTTATCTTTCAGAGGTTTTTGAAAAGGTTTATGTGTCTAATATTTATGAGGATGCAGATCTGATACAGAATCTGGATGAAATACTGGAAAAATATAATATCGAATATATTGTATGGGCACAGGATGTTGCTGAAACAGGAAATATGTCCCATATGATGGCATTGAATCCACTTTTAAAGGAAGGGGGAATGTCTGATGTCAGAACTGATCCTTAAGGGAACTGACCTGTTTATGAAAAAAACTGGAAGTGCAGACAAGCTTCACATATGCGGAAATGCAGAAAGAATGCTATTTCTGATCATTGGAATTCTGCTTGTTTTTGCAGGAGCTAAGGTGTACCGTCTGATTGTTTCCTTCATAATGTTCTGGGGAGTGACGATTGCCCTATGTACTGTTATGAATGGAAAAACCGGATGGGGGACGATTGTAACAGCATTTACGATACTTGGATGTCTGATGGGATATATGGCATTTAAGTGGAAAACAGCAGATGCCATGATCCTGTCTGCTATGACTGCTGCGGCAGTTGTATGGATGTGTTATCCATTTTGGTGGGTTGTAGTTATTTTCGCAGCAGGAGCTGCAGTTGCAGCGGCTTTTTTTCCTCTGGAGGGAGCAATCCTTTCTTCTGGTGCAGTGGGAATGTGTCTTCTTTATGAAACGGGAGTCAGATACGTGGTTTTCCTGGTAGTATGTGGACTCCTGTTCCAGATAGTTCTGTTTGAACGAAAATCAGAGAGGGGGCGTAAGATTTGGAAACGGTTTTTCGTAAAGAAATCAAATATCTGATCAGCCGCAGAGAGGCCATGATTCTTCAACAGAAGCTGGATGGCATTATGGAAAGAGATATCCATGGAGAAAATGGCAGATATTTTATCAGATCTCAGTACTATGATTCCATAGACGATCAGGATTTATGGGATAATCTGGATGGAATGTATGAAAAAAGGAAGCTCCGTTTGAGAATTTATTCACTGAATGATTTATCTGCAAAGCTGGAGTTTAAATGCAAAAACGGATCTGACGGAGTGAAATATTCTATACCTGTCAGCCGTGAACAGGCACTTCGGATGGAACAGGGAGATGCGTCATTTCTTCTGGAATATGAAACAGAGCTGGCTATGAGACTGTATTTGCGGATTACACAGGGCTGTTATCGTCCGAAGACAATCATAGATTATCAAAGGCTGGCATTTGCTTATCCGGCAGGTGATGTAAGGATTACTTTTGATACAGATATCAGAGGGGCTTTATATCCATATGGTCTGTTTGAGAATGTGGGAACAGATGCGCTGGGAAGTACAGAGCAGGTACTGATGGAAGTAAAATATACAGGATTCCTGCCGGACATGATCGCAGAGATTTTGAAAAAAACAGATGAGCTGTCCACCAGCCACAGTAAATATTCCAGAGCCAGAATGAGATGGCTGTAAGTTTTGTATACGGCAGACTGGAAATAGTTGATAAACCGGATGCCGGGATTGGAGAAAGAGATGAGAGAATTTATTGTAGAAAATTTGACAAATACAGAAGCACTGAGCGTGACTGTGATTTTAATGAATAATATAATCGCACTGATTGTTTCCTTTTTTATTATGTTTACTTATAAAATTTCTTATGTGGGATCTGCATACAGCAGGAAATTTAACATTTCAATCGGAACGATTACAATTATTACGGCTATGATCATGAGTATCATTAGTAATAATATCGCATTATCCCTTGGTATGGTTGGTGCTCTTTCTATCATAAGATTTCGTACTGCTGTAAAAGATGTAAGAGATGCTACATATATTTTCTGGGCAATCGCAGCAGGTATTGGCTGCGGGGTATCCCAATATGTACTGATTGTTATTGGTTCTGCTTTTTTACTTCTTTTCCTTATTGTTACAAGGAAAGGGTTCACATCTTGTAATAAGCTGATGGTTGTTCAGGGAACACCTGACTGCTTACATAAAACAGAGGCAGCAGTAGACAGCTTTTTTTCTGGAAAAGTACATATTTCTATGAGAAATGTTACAGAAAACAGCTTTGAACTGGTCTATTCTATTGGAGAGGGAATTCTGGATCATGCTGCAAAACAAAATCAGATGGATATTTCAGAGAAACTGATTAAAATTGATGGTGTGAAAAGGGTAAATATAGTTGACCAGAAGGATGAACTTTCGCAGTAAAAAGGCTGCTTGACAGAGAGGTGATGCTATGAAAAGGATAGGACGTATCCTTTTATGTATTCTGATGATAACAGTTCTCTTTGGAATATCCATTATGGGAAATTTTGTTGTAAAGTCAGAAAATAAGTCAAAGGAAAAAAAGAGAACTGCTATCACGAAAGAAGAAATGAAGGAGTGGGCTGCACCGGACGAAGAGACGCTGAAATATTATGATCTGGGAAAGTTCTCTACTACACTTCCGGTAATCTATATGAATACAAAGGGCCAGCAGATCCTGAAGGAAAATGCGATCTGGGGAAATATTGCACTGTTAGATGGAAACGAAGAGGCACAATCTATTTTTTCGGTTCCTAATTCCATATATCGTGCTACGATCAAATACAGAGGAGCCTCTTCTTATAGTAAATTTGATAAAAAACAGTATCGCATTGAGTTTTACAAAAATAATAAAGACAGTACAAAAAAAGTGCCACTTGCAGGAATGGGAGCAAACAGTGAATGGGTGCTGAATGGCCCCTATCTTGATAAGACACTGATCAGAAATAAATTGGTATATGATCTGGCAAGAGAATTAAATGGATGGGCTCCGGACACTCGGTTTGTGGAATTGTTTGTCGATGGAAAGTATCAGGGAGTTTATCTGGCGGTAGAACCTGTAACAAACGGAGAAAGCAGATTGCGTCTTGCAGAATTTGGTCTGTTGTCGGGAGAAACTGCATATGTGGTAAACAGAGACAGGATCGATACGGGAACTGAAGAAATAGAAACATGGGGAAAGACGAAAGGATATACCTATAACGCTCTGTATATAAGATATCCATCAAAAAATAAAATAACGGAAAAACAAAAAGAATATATAAAAAATGATATCTCTGAATTTGAACAGGTTCTATATGGAGAGAATTTCAAGGATAAAAGAACCGGCTATCAGGAATACATCGATATGGATAATTGGGTAGATTATTTTATTATCAATGAATTTGCCATGAATTATGATGCTGGTAATCTTTCTACTTATGTGTATAAAGAACTGGGAGGAAAGCTACAACTTGCTGCATGGGATTTTAACAATGGATTTGATAATTATCAGTGGTTTCATACAGAAACAGATCGTCTTTATACAGTGGATAATTCATGGTTTGACAGGCTGTGGCAGGACGAAAATTTTAGAGAACATGTCTGTGAAAGATATGTGCAGCTGCGTAAAACCACACTATCTGATGAACATATTGCTGACAAAATAGCATTTTATCAGGAGGAACTGGGAGACGCTGTGGACAGAAACTTTAAAGTGTGGGGATATTCTTTTAATGAGGTTCTGTTGGCCGGAACTACTAAGGAGGGCACGTCGAGAGATATCAGAAGCTATGAAGAAGCTATGAAACAACTGACAGATACTATCCGCGAAAGACTGGCGTATCTGGATAAAGAACTGGAAGGAAATTGAGAATGAAAAAAGTACTGGTGATTTTTGGAACAAGACCGGAAGCAATTAAAATGTGTCCTCTTGTTCTTGAACTGAAAAAAAGTGAAAAACTGAAAACTCTGGTGTGTGTTACGGGACAGCACAGGGAAATGTTGAAGCAGGTTCTCGATATTTTTAAAGTGGTTCCGGATTATGATATGGCAATCATGAAAAAAGGGCAGGACCTTACGGATGTGACAACGGCTATTCTTACAGGAATGAGGGAAATCCTGAGAAAAGAAAAACCGGATATTGTACTGGTCCATGGAGATACATCGACTGCATTTGCCGCATCGCTGGCTGCATTTTATCAGCAGATTCCGGTAGGACATGTGGAAGCGGGACTTCGAACTTATAATATGAAATCTCCCTATCCGGAAGAATTTAACAGGCAGGCCATCGGACTTACTGCCAGTCTGCATTTTGCACCGACTCAGAAAGCAGCGGATGCACTGCTGAAAGAGGGTAAGGATCCAGAGCAGATTTTTGTCACAGGAAATACAGGAATTGATGCTCTGCACTATACGGTGCGAAATGATTTTTATCACCCGGAGATAGAATGGGCAAAGGACAGCAGGCTGATTGCTGTGACGGCACACAGAAGAGAAAATCTGGGAGAACCTATGCGTGATATGTTCCGGGCTATACGTAGGATCGTGGAGGAATTCACAGATGTGAAGGTTGTTTATCCTGTACATTTAAATCCGCAGGTTAGAAAAATCGCAGATGAAGAATTCGGTGGATGTGAGAGAATACACCTGATCGAACCACTGGATGTGGTAGAATTCCATAATCTGATGAAAGCCAGTTATCTGATCATGACAGACAGTGGAGGAATTCAGGAAGAAGCGCCTGCGTTGGGAAAACCAGTATTGGTCATGCGGGATACAACAGAACGTCCGGAAGGGGTGGAAGCAGGAACCTTAAAGCTTGCAGGCACGAAGATGGATGATATATACAGAGAATGCAGGAAGCTCCTTACAGAACCAGAGATTTACAGAAGGATGAGTGAGGCCAGAAATCCTTATGGTGATGGAACTGCAAGTATCAAGATCAGAAAAATCCTGGAGGATATAGATGCATGAGTATAAACAAAACCAATGCAAAAGAAAAGTGAAAAATCGAAAGAACGTGGTGGGACTTATTATATTTTGCATAACTGTGGGGATTGTATTTTTGTATGCTTATTATCAGAATCTGAGAAAAGAAATAGATGCCCGTCAGAAATGGCTGGAAACAGTCCTGATTGGAGAAAAAAGGTGGATTCTTGAGAACCAGGGCTCTGAGGGCGAAATCTATATGAATGGAAGTGAAGCCGGAGATGTTAATCCATACTTTGCATGTATGGCTGCACTGGGGCTTTTGGCAGAAACAAAGAATTGTCCCATCACGGAAACAGAGAAAAAAGCGGTCGGCAGGTATCTGGACTGGCATACCGGGATTTTGCTGGAAACAGATGGGAAAATGGGAATCTACAGGAAAGAGAGTGGAAAACTTATTTATAAAGAAAAGGCTGATTCCGAAGACGGATATCTAGGTATGTATCTTTTCCTTATGGGAAAATACCTGGAAAAGACAGAAAATACAGATTTGCCGGAATATTGGAAAAGAGGAATCAGCCTTGCATTAAAAAAGATTCAAAGCCTGATGCGGGATGGAATCACACAGGTCTCAGAAGAAAATACAACCGCTTATCTGATGGATAATCTGGAAGTATGGAAAGGTCTGCACGAATTGGAACTTGCAGGACTGGAAGATACACAGGAAATCAGTGAAATGCGTAAAAAGATACAGGCGCAGATAGAAAATATATTCTGGGATGATGCGAATCAAAGATGGAGAATTATTGGAAACAGTAATCTGTATGATCAGACAGAATTTTATCCGGATGGTGTTGCTCAGATTTATCCGCTGATCTATGAATTTCCGGTAAAAGAGAAGAAAAAGCAAAAGATATTATATGATCAGTTTACGGAAAAGTTTCATTGGCAGAAATTGAATAAAAAAAGAAAGGGCTTTTTGTGGGCAATGACAGGAATGGCTGCCGCGCAGATGGGAGATATCAATAACCTTGTGGAATTAATAGGAAATTATGAAACAGAATACGGTGAGAATCGAAAATATCCGCTTTACACAGGCGAAGCGGGATGGATATGCATGGAATGTGAGAAATTGTATAGATTATATGAAAGAAAAATAAAAACAGGATTTATACTGTGTGCATGATTGCGGGGGCGCGGATGTCTAAAATGAACCTGTCAGAAACTGTGACTGCTGTGAGATAAACCAGAAGTCGTTTTCGTAAAATGTGGTAAGAAAAAGAACCACTGCCGGATAAAGAAGCAGATCAAATGGCATGGGTAAGAGCTGCTAATCAGCACAGAGCGATTGCGGAAGAAATTATTCTCAAGGAATTGATTTATGTTTAAATGAAGGTGATGAGGTCGTGGAATGCGACCTCATTATTGTATGAAAAATAGCAGTAGGCAGAATGAGAAAAATAGGGTAAAATGGGAACATGGATTTTGGGAACTCATAAGAAATGATTGTGCGGTAAAGTAACTTGAAATGCCAGTTTGGCATTTCAAGTTATAGAGGAAATGGAATGGCGGATCAGAAAGTAAGAGAAATGGAACCAGTGGAAACACAAATAGTTGAAATCATGCCACCGGACGTTGAAAATCTGATTTATGTAGTAAGAAACAAACAAGTCATGGTGGATAGTGATCTGGCAATGCTTTATCAGGTAGAAACGGGAGCGTTAAACAGAGCCGTTAAAAGAAATATTGCCAGATTTCCAGAAGATTTTCGATTTCAGCTTACAAAAGATGAATATGAAAACTTGAAATGCCAATTTGGCACCTCAAATGGCAGTGGAACAGAAAATGGTTATGGTGGCAGACGTACATTACCGTATGTATTTACAGAGCAGGGAATATCCATGCTTGCAAGTGTATTGCATAGCGAGGTGGCAATTAATGTAAGTATAGGTATTATGCGTGCATTTGTAGAAATGCGACGGTTTATAGCCAACAATGCACTTTTGTTTGAAAGGATTAGTAACGTTGAGCTAAAACAACTGGAATATCAGAAAAAGACAGATGAAAAACTGGAGCAGATTTTTGAGTACATATCAGATCATGAGGAGTCTAATCAAAAGATATTTTTTGATGGTCAGATATATGATGCATTCAGCTTATTGATAGGACTGATTCAGAAAGCAGAAATGGAAATTGTTCTGGTAGATGGCTATGTGGATGTAGGAACATTAAATATGTTGTCCAAAAAGAAAGAAAATGTGGCGGTGACAGTTTATACACAGCAACGGACAAAATTATCTCAAACAGATGTAGATAACTTTAATGCACAGTATCCTAAACTGGATGTGAAGTACACAAGAGCATTTCATGATCGTTTTTTAATTCTTGATAAAACGAAAGCATATCATGTGGGTGCGTCTTTGAAGGATGCAGGTAAAAAATGTTTTGGAATTAATCTGATTGAAGATGCAGGTATTGTAAGAGATATTTTACAGAGATTGGAATTGGAAACAGAAGAATAGAAAAGTAAGTTATGCAGAAAGGCGTGAGTCATAAGAATATGGCTTGCGTCTTTTTCTGTCTGGAAAGGAAGTGGGGAGCATGGCACAGATTTTTCGTGTAGAGAGAACTAAGAATTTTACGGTAATGAGTAATCACCATTTCAAGAATAAGAATCTGACATTGAAAGCGAAAGGTCTATTATCGCTGATGTTAAGTTTGCCAGATGACTGGAATTACAATATGCAAGGACTGGCAACATTGAGCAGAGATGGGATTGATTCTGTTCGTTCTGCAATTAAGGAATTAGAGCATCATGGATATGTGGAACGTCATAGATTGCGTAATGAGTATGGCTCTTATGGCGATACCGAATATATTATCCGGGAAGTTCCATTAGGAGAAGAAAATGATTAAGTGGAGAAGAGAAGTGCCTAAGGGTAGATAGTCCAATTTTGGACAATCAGGTCATAGGAAATTTCTATCTCCGGACATCAGAAAATAGGAAAACCAGATATGGTAAATCCCATACTGGACAAACCGTTGCTATTTTATGCAATTTTCCATGTTTAAATTTATAGTGGGGAGTTTATTTCAAACAGAGAGATCTTAAAAAAATAAATATTTTTCTAATTTTGTTAATATGCTATTTACAGCGAATAAATAGTAATGTATTCTAAAAAATTGCAAGAGAATACAAATAATTAATTAAGCCTGCAAATAAAAAGTCAAGGCTAAATTGAAAGAACATTGAAAATTTTATACAGGTTGAAAATTGGGTATCAAAATAAGACCACCACACCAGTGCTGGTCTGAAAATATTAGTGGATAATTAGGATTCTGAAAGAGATGAAAGATATTCTTTCACTCGTCCGTAGTAGATTCTTAGAAACTTGTTGGCACCTGCAGTCATATAGACATAGTAAGGCTTGCCTTGAGTCCGTTTCTTATCTAAGAACTGATAAACAGGATCATCTTGAGGATGCGTTTTAATTAGGACATCCATTACCTGAAATAAAGCCTTTCTTAGATCAGCGGAACCTCGTTTTGAGGTAGGAACACTTTTTCGTTCATAGGTTCCAGATTCATTAACACCGGGATCTACACCGGCAAATGCAGTAATAGCACTTTTGTGAGTGAAACGGGAAACATCTCCGATCTCAGCCATCAACTGAGGACCAAGAGAAGTTCCAACACCTTTCATAGCCATAACGACAGGATATTCCGGGAGTTTGGATGCAGTTTCATTCATGAGAGTGCGTAGTGACTCAACAGTTGTAGAGGCACTATTAAGCTGGTCTACAGCTTGCTTGATAATAAGCTTTGTAAGGGCATCCTTTGGAAGTACAGGAACAAGTTCCTTTGCTTTTCCATAGATTTCTTCAGCTTTTGACTGACTGAAGTTGTACTTCTTGCGTTTGCACCAGTTTTGATAATGGTCAATAAAGGCATTCAGGGACATTTTACGGACACAGTCCACATGCCAGTATGTAGATGCAAAATCAACCCATTTCTGGCTGCCGTCATTGCGTGCAGGACTGTCAAAGTAAGTATTAACACCAGGATAGGTTTGGTCAAGGATGCTGATAAGATTATTCTTCATGGCTGTTTTATGCTTCATGTAGAAGCCAAACTGACGGTTCATGGTTTTAAGCTGATTGCGTAATTCATCCATAACACTATACTGTTTAAGATTTTGCCATTTGTCAAGTGCATAGCGTGCAATCTTAACGGCATCCGCTTTATCAGATTTGACTTTACGAAGGGAATCATTATCAAAATCCTTGATAAGTTTGGGGTTAATGGTACTGACGAAAAGGTTAGCCTCTGAAAGCTGATGGGCAAGGACTTCGTAGTAACGTCCTGTATGTTCCATCACGATTCGTGACTCACCTTCAACAGAGTTGATGAGTTCTACAAGTGAATTAATGTCACTGGTTGTGTGTTTGATTTCAAAGGGGGTGGAAACAATTTCACCGAAAGGCCGCATGATAGCAACCATACTTTTACCCTTAGAAACATCGATACCTACTGCGTTCATAAATTTGTCACTCCTTAAGATTATTGCAATGGATAAGTGCCAGTTTTACTCATTGCCTATTCAATCTACTGTGGTGTGACACGAATGCGCCTACGACGATTCAACCTGCATAAAACGAACGCTGCGAATGAGGAGCTGGTTATCAGTCTATTTTACGGACGCGAAGTCCAAGAAAGGAAGCCGATATACCAATTGCTCCACCATTATACAGCTTAAGCAACAAGATGGATAATTCCTTACTGGCTGTAAGGGATATTAACCATAAATATATTGTAGTAGAAAAAGGCATAATAATATGGAATTATTGTGACGGTAAAAGACATAGGAGCATTTTTTGAAGCTGATCAATTTGAGGAAGGTATATATGTTGAAAAGTCAAAATAAAACAAAAAAAGTAATTAAAGTAGCTACATTTATTATTCTTTTATGCATGATGTTGGATGGATGTGCAAAATTAGAAAAGAAGCAGAAGCTACCAATCGCAACTTATATGGGAGGAAACAATACTATTACAGAGATTTGCAAAGAGCTTAATGCAGTAGGTGCTTCGCATGTAGATGTATTTCAGGAATGGGTGACTGATTTCGCGGATTCTGCGGGGAAGAATGCAAATATAAAGGATACTTGGTCAGATCCGAAGAAAATGAAAGTAGATACTGGTAAATGTATGGATGGTTGGGAAAAAAATCACAATTATTCAGACACCGACTGCAGAATGACAGCCTTTCTTCTGCTAGATGGACTGCTTCACGCAGAATCAACAGAAGATAATTACGACGGCACGTATTTAATGTTTGATATGGAAGCAATAGATAATGTAGACAGATATGAAATAATAAGACAGAATAAAGACATGTTTACTACACTATACGGAGAGAAGAGTATTATAGATGATAAACATCCAGAAACAACATTTTCTGATAGCTGGAAACATTATGGATTTCAAATAGATAGTGATAGGATATCCATTTTAAGTATAGCAATATACGATCCAGATACCGATGCTATTTTTATAGGACACACAGGTCTACTGATAAAGTACAGCGATTATTTTTTGTTTGTAGAAAAGATTGCATTTGAACAGCCGTATCAAGCGACAAAAGTGTATAATATGGAGGAGTTGTTCGATATCCTTTCGAGTAGACCAGAGTATTTCGGAGAAGAGGGAGAAGCAGGACCATTTGTATATAATAATGGTGAATATATTGGAACATTAAAAAATAATAATTAGCAGACCATAAGAGTATGATTAGCGCCTATTGGAAAAACACACTGTCAAAGGAGCTTCTTGTGGCGGGGATTAACTGTCTGTGGGGAGCAATCATACTACATATAATTTATAATGCAGTAGGAGCAATGATTATAATTCAATAAAGCCCAACTTGTGTAATTGCAAAATGGAGAAATGATAAATGATTAAAGATTTAATGTACATCGAACCGAAAGCAGGATATTCTGATGATGGCCCGGCATGGATTGGATATGTGAAAACTTCAAAGACAAAGAAAACTATCTATTTTAATGACCATGCTTTTCAAAAATATAATGGTGGTTGTTCAAATTATGTAGATATTGAAATAAGGCTACCGCAATCCCACTGGCTTTAGACGGTGGGTTAAGGTAGCCAAAAATCAGAAATTATTGTATAC
>OASQ01000148.1_pt1 | contig 39583 bp, 29 predicted proteins | sample 1475771 | NCBI WGS metagenome assembly OASQ01 (sample SAMEA2579910, study PRJEB22360) | human gut metagenome | reverse complement strand
CCAGTCGCCGGCAGGCCATCCTGCCGCTGCGAGGCAAGATCCTCAACACCGAGCGCGCAAGCCTGGACCGCATGATGAAGTCGGACACCATCGAATCGCTGATCACCGCCGTCGGCGGCGGCTACGGCGAGGACTTCGACCTCAACAAGGTGCGCTACCACAAGGTCATCATCATGGCCGATGCAGATGTGGACGGCGCGCATATCGCAACCCTGAACCTGACGCTGTTCTTCCGCTACATGCGTCCGATGATCACCGCCGGCTACGTGTACGTGGCCATGCCGCCGCTGTACCGCCTCAAGTGGACCAAGGGCCCGCACGACTTCGTGTACACCGACGCCGAACGCGACCGCGTGCTCGCCGAAGGCAAGGCCGCGGGCCGCCAGCTGCCGAAGGGCGAAGGCATCCAGCGCTACAAGGGTCTGGGCGAGATGAGCTACCAGGAACTGTGGGAGACCACCATGGATCCTGACCATCGCATTCTGAAGCAGGTGCAGATCGAAGACGCGGCCGCGGCCGACGAGACCTTCTCCATGCTCATGGGCGACGAAGTCGAACCACGTCGTCTGTTCATCCAGCGCAACGCACGCAACGTCAGCTGGATCGACGCGTAAACGCGTAGGGTTTCGCAGGACTTCAAAGCAAGGATTAGAAATTGGCAGACGAAAACAACAGCAACGAAGACGGCCAGTTCGTGCCTGACGGCTCCATGGAACCGTTGAGCCCGCAGGAGGCCGACAACACCGATTATGGCCTGATGGTCGGCGAACGCGTCCAGAAGAAGGATTTGCAGCAGGAAATGCGCGAATCCTATCTGGCGTACGCCATGTCCGTCATCGTCGATCGTGCCCTTCCGGACGTGCGAGACGGCATGAAGCCGGTGCACCGCCGCGTGATTTACGCGATGTACGACGGCGGCTACCGCCCCGACCGCGGCTACTCCAAGTGCGCACGCGTCGTCGGCGAAGTCATGGGCAAGTACCATCCGCACGGCGATTCCGCCATCTACGACACGTTGGTGCGTATGGCGCAGTCGTGGTCGATGGGCGTACGCCCGGCCGCCGGCCAGGCCACCTTCGGCTCCCCCGGCGACGACCCGGCAGCCGCAATGCGTTACACGGAATGCCGTATGGCGCCACTCGCCATGGAAATGGTGCGTGACATCGACAAGGACACCGTCGATTTCCTGCCGAACTACGATGGCAAGACGCAGGAGCCGACCGTGCTGCCGGCCCGCTTCCCGAACCTGCTGTGCAACGGCTCGTCCGGCATCGCCGTCGGCATGGCGACCAACATTCCTCCGCACAACATGCGCGAGGTGGCAGAAGGCGTGCATTGGGCGCTCGACCATCCGGACGCGAGCCGTGAGGAACTGCTCGACAACCTGATCCGCATCATCAAGGGACCGGACTTCCCTACCGGCGCCACGATTCTCGGACATAAGGGCATCGAACAGGCGTACCGTACCGGCCGTGGCCTCATCACCATGCGAGCCGTGGTGAACACCGAGGAGATCAAGGGCCGCATGTGCCTCGTGATCACCGAACTGCCGTACCAGGTCAACCCGGATCGTCTGGTCGTGTCCATCCGCGAAGCGGTGCGCGACGGCAAGATCCAAGGCATCGCCGACATGCGCGACGAAACCTCCGGCCGTACTGGCCAGCGCCTCGTGCTCGTGCTCAAGCGCGACGCCGTGCCGAAGGTCGTGCTCAACAACCTGTACAAGCATTCCCAGCTGCAGCAGACCTTCGGCGCGAACATGCTGGCACTGGTCGACGGTGTGCCGCGCACGCTGTCCCTGGATGCGTTCATCCGTCATTGGGTAAACCACCAGCTCGAAGTCATCGCACGCCGTACCGCCTACCTCAAGCGCGAGGCCGAGGAACGCGACCACATCCTGCAGGGCTATCTGAAGGCCCTTGACATGATCGATGAGGTCATCGCCCTCATCCGTGCCTCCGAGTCCGCGGAGACCGCCCGCACGGGCCTTATGGACCTGCTTGACGTGGACGAGGTGCAGGCCGACGCCATCCTCGCCATGCAGCTGCGCCGACTGGCCGCCCTGGAACGTCAGAAGATCCTCGACGAGCACAACGAGCTCATGCGCAAGATCGCCGACTACAACGACATCCTCGCCAAGCCGGAACGCCAGCGCAAGATCGTCGGCGACGAGCTGGACGAAATCGTCGCCAAGTATGGCGACGAACGCCGTACCAAGATTCTGCCGTACTCCGGCGAGATGAACGTCGAAGACCTGATCGCCGAAGAAAACGTGGTCGTCACCGTGACCCACTCCGGTTTCATCAAGCGCACCAAGGCCGACGAATACCGCGCGCAGCACCGCGGCGGCAAGGGCATCAAGGGCGCCAAGCTGCGCGAGGACGACGTGGTGGACCACTTCTTCCTGACCAGCACGCACAACTGGCTGCTGTTCTTCACCAACAAGGGCCGCGTGTACCGTCTGAAGGCATACGAGCTGCCGGAAGGCTCCCGCGATTCCAAGGGACAGCACGTGGCGAACCTGCTGCAGTTCGGCCCGGACGAGACGATCCAGACCGTGCTGTCGATTCCGAACTACGACGTGGCCAAGTACTTGGTGCTCGCCACCCGTTCCGGCAAGGTCAAGAAGACCGCGCTCGCCGAATACGACTCCCCGCGTCAGGGTGGTCTGATCGCGGTACGACTCATGACCGACGAGAACGGCGAGAACGCCGACGAGCTGATCGGTGCCGCGCTGTGCAACGCCGACGACGACATCATCCTCGTCTCCAAGCAGGGCATGAGCCTGAAGTTCGAAGCCAACGACGAGCAGCTGCGCCCGATGGGCCGCCAGACCGCCGGTGTGCAGGGCATGAAGTTCCGCGACGGCGACGAGCTTTTGGCCATGGATGTGGTGCAGGGCGATTCCGACAGGGATCTGCTCGTGGTCACCAACGAGGGCTTCGCCAAGCGCACCGCTATCAGCGAATACCGTCTGCAGGGCCGTAACGGCTACGGCGTCAAGGCCGTGCAGCTCGCCGAAGGCCGTGGCTCCCTGGTGGGTGCCGTGATCGTGGAGGAATCCGACCAGATCATGGCCATCATGAAGTCCGGCAAGGTCATCCGCTCCAACGTCGCCGAAGTCAAGCGCACCGGACGTACCACCCAGGGTGTGACGCTCGCCAAGCCTGACAAGAACGACGAAATCATCTCCATAGCACGCAACGAGGAGACCGACGAGGATGACGCCGAGCAAGCCGCCGCGGAAAACGGAGCAGTCCAGAACGACGCAGCCGCGCAATCGCAAGCCGAAACCACTACTGAAAACTCCGCTGAAACCGGTACGGAAGCCACTTCCGATGCCGGCGATGGCGAGAATGTAGAGGCCTGAGACACAGGCGGGGAATCGTCTGCGAAAACTGGTAGCCTCGGCTAGAAGTAGGCAAGATTCTGCAAGGAGCAACGATGAGCGAGAACAATGAAAGCCATCAGGCGCAGGCAGGGGCGCAGGCCCCACGCGTGGCCCGTTCCGCATCCAGCCAGCCGTTGAGCGGTACGGAACAGTCTCAGGCGCATGAGAACATGGCCGCCGCGTCCGGCGGTGTGAAGGTTCGTGAAAAAGCGCGTCGTGGCGCGCCTCGCGCCCGCCGCATGAGCCTGTCCCTGACCCGCATCGACGCATGGTCCGCGGCCAAGGTGGCGTTCATGCTTTCCATCGCGGGAGGCATCATCCAGATCGTCGCGGTGACGCTGCTGTGGCTGCTGCTGAACGTGGTCGGCGTGTTTGATCAGGTGACGCAGATCGTGTCCTCCACCGGTCTTGACGCCGGCGGATTCGACCTTGCCAACGTGCTTTCGCTGAGCACCGTGCTGAGCGCGGTCACCATCTTCTCCATCATCGAAGTGGTGCTGTTCACCGTGCTGGTGGTGATTCTCACGCTGCTGTACAACGTGGTGAGCACGCTGGTCGGCGGCATCCACGTGACGCTCGGCGACGACTGATCGATTCGTCATACGGCGTTCGTACGGCGCTTGCGCAACGTAAGCCGTTCGTGCAACATAAGAAGACGGCGCTTCCCTACTTCGGGAGGCGCCGTCTTTTCTTATGTAATCGCGATTATGCGGTCGCTTTTATGCAATCGTCATACTGCGTTGCGCGTTATGCCGTAACGCATATGAAAACGGTCCGTGCGAACGAATCGCACGGACCGTTGAAACGGATTGTGAAAGACGATCAGAGCACGCCCTGGGCGACCATGGCGTTGGCGACCTTGACGAAGCCGGCGGCGTTGGCGCCGAGCATCAGATCGCCCTCATGGCCGTACTCCTTGGCGGCGGCCAGGGAATTGGCGACGATGTTCTCCATGATGGACTTGAGCTTGTTGTCCACCTCTTCGAACGTCCAGGAAAGGCGGTAGGAGTTCTGGCTCATCTCAAGGCCGGACACAGCCACGCCACCTGCGTTGGCGGCTTTTGCCGGGCCGTACAGCAGGCCGTTGTCCTGATAGACGGCGATTGCCTCCGGGGTGGACGGCATGTTGGCGCCTTCGCACACGACCTTGCAGCCGTTGGCGACGAGGGCCTTGGCGGACTCCTCATCGATTTCGTTCTGGGTGGCGCACGGCAGCGCGATGTCGCACGGCACGGTCCACACGCCCTTGCAGCCCTCGTGGTATTCGGCACCCGGAACACGCTCCGCGTACTCCTTGATGCGGCCGCGGTGGCCGAGCTTGATGTCCTTGACGATGTCGAGCTTGATGCCGTCCGGATCATAGACGTAGCCGTTGGAATCGGAGGCGGTGACGACCTTCGCGCCGAGGACCTGGGCCTTCTCGGTGGCGAAGATGGCCACGTTGCCGGAGCCGGAGATGACGACGGTCTTGCCTTCGAAGGAATCGTTCTTCAGGACGCGCAGGGCTTCCTGGGTGTAGTAGCACAGGCCGTAGCCGGTAGCCTCGGTGCGAGCCAGGGAGCCGCCGAATTCGAGGCCCTTGCCAGTGAGCACGCCGGAGTATTCGTCGCGGATACGCTTGTACTGGCCGAACAGGTAGCCGATCTCACGGGCGCCGACGTTGATGTCGCCGGCCGGAACGTCGGTGAACTGGCCGATGTGACGGCACAGCTCGGTCATGAACGCCTGGCAGAAACGCATGACTTCGGCATCGGACTTGCCCTTCGGATCGAAGTCGGAGCCGCCCTTGCCGCCGCCCATCGGCAGGCTGGTCAGGGAATTCTTGAGAATCTGCTCGAAGCCAAGGAACTTGATGACGCCCTCGTTCACGCTCGGGTGGAAACGCAGACCGCCCTTGTACGGGCCGATCGCGGAGTTGAACTGGATGCGGTAACCGCGGTTGACCTGCACCTTGCCCTCATCGTCCGTCCAGGCGACGCGGAACTTCACCACGCGCTCCGGCTCGACGAGGCGCTCGAGCACGCCCGCCTTCTCATATTCCGGGTGCTTCTCAACAACCGGCTCGAGGCTTTCGAAGACCTCGCGAACGGCCTGCAGGAACTCCGGCTGGTCGCCATCGCGCTTCTCGACCTGCGCGTACACGCGCTTGACGTACTCATCAGTGAGCATATTTTTCCCCTTCGGGATAGTTGGGTTATCAATACGGCGATTTCATTCTATGTGCTTGATTGTGAGACGCACAAGATATTGCTCAAGATTTGGCTGGAGCGTGCGGATATAGGATGGATTCGGGCATGCAAGAGAGACACGTCCAAAGAGAGACTTGTCCATTGACGCGATTCACGGAATCGCGAATGCAGAACAGGAGCAAAAATGTTCGAAGGATTCAAGAAATTCATCGCACGCGGCAACATGATCGACATGGCCGTCGGTGTCGTCATGGGCGGTGCCGTCACCACCGTGGTCAACGCGATCGTCAACAGCGTCATCAATCCGTTCATCGCCATGATCTTCGGCAAGCCGAACATGGATGGTCTGCTGGCGATCACATTCAACGGCGCGACCGTCTCGTTCGGCGCAGTGCTGGGCGCTATTCTGAATTTCCTCATCATCGCCGTCGCCGTCTATTTCTGCATTCTGGTGCCGATCAACAAATTCCGCGACATGACCGAGGCGCTGCTTGCCAAGACCAAGCTTGCCGAGCAGAAGAAGGCCGATGAGGAGGCCGCTTCGGCGGAGCCCACCGCCGAGGAACAGACCGTTCTGTTGCTGCAGCAGATCAGGGACGAGCTTGCCAAGCAGAACGCTCAGAACGCCTAGAAAATCGGAAAGTCCGAACGGGCGCGCGCGACTGAGCGGGCGCCTCTCCCCTGCCGGCTCGGCTGATTGCGCTGATTGCAACGATTCCGCCGGCTCTTGCCGACAGGTATGAAAAAAGGCTTCCGAATCATCGGAAGCCTTCAATTCTGTGGAGCTAAGGGGATTCGAACCCCTGACCCTCTCCATGCCATGGAGATGCGCTACCAGCTGCGCCATAGCCCCGTGGAGCTAGCCGGGTTCGAACCGGCGACCCTCTGCTTGCAAAGCAGATGCGCTACCAGCTGCGCTATAGCCCCATGAGAAAAAAAGAGCGGCTCGCGGCCGCTTCATTTTTCCTGTGGGCCCGGGAGGACTTGAACCTCCGACCTCATCCTTATCAGGGATGCGCTCTAACCACCTGAGCTACGGGCCCAACTTGCTGTGTCTTGAACACAACGAATTGAAATAATACTTGAATCACAGGGAAAGTCAAGTGCCGCCGTGTCATCGGCGTGTCGTGGCATAATGCAGGCATGACATACGGGCAGCGCAACGGCGGTAACGGCCGTTACGGCAGGGGAGTGGGGCATCGCAACCGCAATCGCGTGATTTCCGAAACGACGGCGAGCATCGCCGGCATGCGGGTGGCCATCGTGCGCAAACCCATCAAAAACATGTACCTGCGCATCAAACCGCCGAACGCGGATATCGTCATCTCCGCGCCGCAACGAATGTCGCAAAGCGCTATCGAACGGTTTGTAACGGAACGCAAGCCGTGGATCGAACGGGCGCAACGCAGCATGCGGCAGGCCAGAGACGCGCAACTCAACGCGCAGCGTGCGCAAAACGGCAATATTGGCGATACTGGCGCTTCCGCCAACCCGCCCGCTTTCGTATGGACGGACGAGGCCAAGGCGCGGGCGCAACGCAACATCGAATCGCAATTGCCTGTGTTGCTTGCCAAATGGGGCCCGATCGTTGGCCGTACGCCGACGCATATCACGTTGCGTCTGATGAGTTCGCGTTGGGGATCGTGCACGCCGAAGACCGGACGTATCCGACTTAACCTGCAGCTTGGTTTAATGGCCCCTAGATTCCTCGAATACGTGCTGGTGCATGAGATGACCCACCTGTGGGAGAACGGCCACGGAGAGGGCTTTCAAAGGCGTATGAGCGCCTATCTGCCGCAATGGAGGCAGTTGCGCCGCGACATCAACCGGCAGGTGGTGCTGTAAGAGGCCGCTCGGGTTACTTGGCGTCCGCCGCGGAATCGCCAGCCGCGGAACCGTCCTCATCGGCGGTGTGCCGGCGCACTTCCAGCGTTTCGATACGACGGCCGTCCACTTCGGTGACGACCATGTCATAACCGTCATCGGATGACAGCACGTCGCCGACCTCGCCCATTTTGCCGGTGTGCGCCAGGAAATAGCCGGCAACCGTCTCGTACGGGCCGTCTTCCAGCTCGATGCCGGTCAAATCCGCGAAATCCTCGATCGTCATGCCACCTTCGATGGTGGCCACGCCATTGACGAAAGCGGCGCGTTCTGTGCGTTCGCCGCCCTTTTCCTCCGGCAGGTCGTATTCGTCGCGGATGTCGCCGACCAATTCCTCGGTCATGTCTTCCAACGTGACGATGCCGTCGGTGCCGCCGTATTCGTCGATTACCACGGCCAGGTGAATGCCTCGTTTGCGCAGCAGCTCAAGGCTTGGCAGCAGCTTCGACGTGCCCGGCAGGGAAATGCCCTCACGCGTCACGTCGGCAACGGTTCTCGCCTTCGGATCGCGGATGTCAAGCAGGTCGCGCACGTGCACGAAGCCGAGCACGTCATCGAAATCCTTGCCGGTGACGGGGTAACGCGAATACGGCATTTCACGCACGTACGCGGCGGCTTCCGCAATCGGCATGGAGCCGTCCAGGAACGCGACGTCGGCACGCGGACGCATGACCTCCGCCACAATGGTTTCGGATGCGTCGAACACGTCGTCGAGGATGGTGCGCTCGTCCTTGCTGAGGTTGGTGTTGGTGTTGACGAGCACGCGCAGTTCGTCGTCGGACACCTCGCTGTCGGTTTCGTTCGGATCGAAGCCGAGCAGCCGCACGATGCCGTTCGTGTTCTTGCCGATCAGCCAGATGATCGGCTTGCACACTTTGGCGAACACATGGATGGCCGGCACCACGGCACGCGCGATCTGCTCGTTGCGTTGCATGGCGATACGCTTCGGCACCAGTTCGGAAATGACGATAGAGCAATACGAGATGATCAGCGTCAACGCGATGGTGGTCAGGGGAGCGGCGACGTTATGCGGCACACCCCAGTCTTCGATGACCGGCACGATATACGGGGCGATTGAGGATTCGCCGAACGACGCGGACAGGAAGCCGCACAGCGTCACGCCGATCTGCACGGTGGACAGGAACGTGTTCGGGTCGCGTGCGATCTGCGCCACACGCTTGCCGCGCGCATCCTCCTGTTCCATCTGGTCGATCTGCGATCCGCGCAGGCTGACCAGCGCCAGTTCGGTGCCGGCGAACACGGAACCGAGCAGCAGGAAAATGAAAATCAGAAGGATGTTCAAACCAAGCGACATGATTCCAATCTAAAGCAACGGCATGTCAAAACAGCGCGACGCAACGGATCCGGAAGCCGTCTTTTTCCGGAAAATCGTCAGAAGCTCAGCACTTCCACCTTGCCGGTGTCGAGCTGGTAGCGTGCTCCGGTGATCATCAGCCGATCCTCGGCCAGCGCGCGCTGGATCACTTCGGAACGTTCCACCAGCTGTTCGATGGTGCGTGCGATGTGCACGCGCTCGAAATCCTCCGCCGATTCCAGTTCCGATTCGTGCGCCTGCCAAATCGAAAAACCGACCGTGCGCATCATGATCGAATCCGAATCGCAGATGCGTTCGTCGATGTCGGAAATGCTGTCGGCGGCCATCAGCGAATCTTCCTCATCGGCGGTCAATTCGTGCAGTAACGCTTCGTAATCCTTGGAAACTTGCTTGATCGCACCGCAATTCTGATGGCCGAGCACTACCAGCAAACGTACGCCGAGTACGGTCACCGCGTATTCTAGGGACGCAATCACGGCTTCGTCGATGATTTGACCGGCCGTGCGAACCGTGAACAGGTCGCCAAGACCGGAATCGAAAATAATATCCGGGCTTACTCGCGCGTCGGAGCAGCTCAGTATGGCCGCTTCCGGTGCGTGTGTGTCCACAAGTGCCTCGCGTGCTTCAGCGCCACGATTCGGATGTTCCGGTTTGCCCTCCGCAAACCTGCGATTACCTGCCAGCATGCGGCTCCAAACGCCGCTTGCCGTGCCTTCGACCTCGTCTTGGTCTACAAACAGTTCGTCTGCCATTGACTCCACCCCTCATTGTTCAGGCTAGCCAACATCATACGTTTTGGTCTGACCGTTCGCTGGGAAATAGAGCGATATCTCGCTTATGTATGGCAGATTTCGTGTTCTGTCCGGTGATATTTCGCTTATGTATGGCAGTCCCAAAGGTGAAAAACCGGAAAAATGTACCCCCGAAGTGGGTTTTCGCATGATGGTCTGCCATATATAAGCGAGAAGGCTCATGGCAAGGCTCCGATTCTGCCATATATAAGGCAGATATAGGTATGAAAAAGGGTCCCCGATCGGCAGTGCGAACGGGGACCCTGAAAGAAACTGGCTAAAATCAGCCGGTGTTCTGCAAGCCTGCTGCGACACCCGACACGGTGCACAGGATCAGGTAGGTGTTACTGCAGTCTGCAGAAGATGAAAAGAATAAGAGCTAAAACAAGAAAGGCGGCACCGCTTATTCTCATTAAGGATGTGTATAGATTGCTCGGATCTCCTTTTTGAGTCCAGAGGAAATTGCTTATTTTCCAGAGTTGCCTTGGAAAAATAAGCATACATAATCCTAGCAGGGCAAGTGCTGTGAGATATATGTACTGCACTGTTCTCCTTATTTTAGGTAGTCGGAGACGCAAGGGTATGGTCCTTGTTTATTATAAAAAAGGCTGCTGGTGCAGACAAGCTTCCTGCTGAGAGAGAAGCTGAAGTGAGTGCTCGGGCTTTCGCCGCGTTCATAGCTCAACCAAGACGGTAGTTCGCATAATGTGTAATGTGTGGGCAGATATGGCATATGCCACATCTGCCCACACATTATCTTCTACTTAGGATTCTTCTGGTGGATGAATGGAAAGCTGCTACATAAGGAGTGCCAGTGCGAGGAAGAATCCTGTAATACCCGTGGCTATCAATACGGTGATGGTGATGATTCCGGCGAAGATACGTACAGCCAAGATCTTCCTTCCATGACTCGAGGGGTTGGTTGCGGCTAATTTCGTTATTCCAACCACAGACCAGCAAGCTATGCCCAGTGCCAGTGTCAAAAATTCTCGAAACCATTCCGCCTCAAGCAAGGGAAGGCCGACGATCGATGACGGATCGCTTGCTAGTTTTGGCGGAATGGCGCATAGGATACGTTCCAACATCAGGTAAGGGCCATCGAAATGGACCAGATTCAGAGTGAATGGGAGCAGCAGCACCAGTCCTATCCACCATAGGATGCGCCGAGTGATTATGAGCTTGGCATCCAGTGTCCCGGCGTCGCCCTTCGTCTTGATGCCGTCCGTTGGTCCGGTGTTCCCGCGCTCATCCGCTGACTTGTCCATGTCCCCTCCGATCAGCCGAGGTGCCCCGTTCCGTGTGCGTCCGTTCCGCACACCCGCCCGGCGTGCCCCGCCGCCGGCCAGTCTAGGGCGGATGACGCGAGCGGGGGGGGCCCCGCCCGATGGCCGCTGAACGGGGAGGCCCGCGCCGTCAATCGGCACGGAACCTCCCCGCTCGCTTTTGTCAATCGGTCATCCGAAGATCAGCCCGTGTTCTGCAGGCCTGCGGCGACGCCCGAAACGGTGCACAGGATCAGATAGGTGTAGTTCTCCTTCTGTCCGTGCGTGAGCTCTTCCTTGTCCACGCGCTTGCGCAGCGAGCCGAGGGCGAGCACCTGGGTGACGGACAGCGCATCCACGTACGGCGAGCGGATGCGGATGGCCCTGCCGCGCACCGGGCGGGGGCACGGCCTCGGGCCTCCCTGGCCGAGCAGGTGGCGGTGCTGCAGCGGCCATTCGTCGCCGACGATCTTGAGCACCCACTTGCGGGTGAGCTCCATCTCGTCGAGGACCTTCTTGTTGAGGTCCTCACGGTCGCCGAGGGCGAGGTACATCTTGGCGATGCGCTCGTCAGTCTTGGCCAGCGACATTTCGATGTTGTCGATGAACGTGGAGAACAGCGGCCACTCCTCGTACGCCTGACGCAAGGTGTTCAGGTCGCCGAACTGCTCGCACGCGGTGCCGAGGCCGTACCATGCGGCCAGGTTGATGCGGGCCTGGGCCCAGGAGAAGATCCACGGAATGGTGCGCAGGTCGTCGAGGGACTTGGCGCCCAGACCACGCTTCGCCGGACGGGAGCCGATCGGCAGCAGGCCGATTTCGGTCAGCGGCGTGACGGTGGAGAACCACGGTGCGAAGCCGTCGGTGTTCAGCAGGTCGAGGAAGCGGTTGTGCGCGGCCTCGTCGAGCTTGCTGGCCATGTCGGCGTACTTCTTGGTCATGTCCGTGTTGCGCTTCTCCACGCTCGGAGCGGACTGCAGCAGCGTTGCGGCTGCGACGGACTCCACATGGCGGATTGCAAGCACCGGGTTGCCGTAGCGGGCGAAGATGACCTCGCCCTGCTCGGTGAGCTTGAAACGGCACTTCACGGAGCCGACCGGCTGTGCGAGCACGGCGCGGTTGGCCGGGCCGCCGCCACGACCGACGGCGCCGCCGCGGCCATGGAACAGGGTCAGGTCGATGTCGTGCGATTCGGCCCACTTGGCGATGCGCTCCTGCGCGGAGTGCAGGGCAAGGGTGGCGGAGGTCGGGCCGGCGTCCTTCGAGGAGTCGGAGTAGCCGAGCATGACTTCCATCTTGCCGCCGGTGGCCTTCAGACGAGCCTGGACCTCCGGGATCTTGATCATTTCCTCAAGCACGTCCACCGAGTTCTGCAGATCCTCAAGCTGCTCGAACAGCGGGATCACGTCGATGGTCGGAACATCCTCGGGGTGGGAGAACGCCAGACGGTTCAGTTCGTACACGTCCTTGATGTTCTGGGCGCTCTTGGTGAAGGAGATGATGTAACGGCGGGCGGCCTTGATGCCATTGCGCTTCTGGATGGAACCGAGCGCGCGGAAGGTGTCGAGCACCTCGTGGGTCATCGGCTGCAGCTCGCCACGCTCACCGTGCAGGCCATGCTCGCGGATGTCCTCCAGAGCGCGGGAATGCACGACGGAATGCTGACGGAACTCCATCTCGACCATGTGGAAGCCGAAGGTCTCGGCCTGCCAGATGAGGTCCTGCAGCGGGCCGTAGGCGGAACGCTTGGCGTTGGCTTCGGCGAGGGAGCGCTGCACGGTCTTCAGATCGGCGATGTAGTCCTCGCAGGAGTGGTACATGAGGTCGGCGTCGCGGTCGATGGTGGCCTTCAGACGGTCTGCCATGACCAGCATGACGGCGCGGTGCAGCTCCTTGGTGGAGATCAGCGCGGCCTTGTCGGTCAGACGCTCGCTCATTTCCTTCTGGTGGTTCCACAGGGACTTGAGCTCGGCGCTCGGCGGGGTGGTCTCGGCCTCCATCGTCAGGTTCTTGCCGACGCGGCGGGTTTCGATCTCCAGCGCGCCCAGCACGTGGTCGCTGAACTTGCGGGCCACCTGACGGCTCACCTTGGCGGTGACGTTCGGGTTGCCGTCACGGTCGGAACCGATCCAGCTTCCCGGATGGAAGAACGCCGGGCACACCGGCGGCACGAGGCCGGCCTTGTCTCCGAGGACCCAGTCGTCGAAACGACGGTAGACCTGCGGAATGGTGTAGAACAGCGTGTTGTCGAAGATATCAAGAATGGTGTCGGCTTCCTCAACCGGAGTCGGCTTCTTCAGCGCGATCGGGGAGGTGCGGAACAGCGCGTCGATCTCGTTGAAGAGTCGACGGGAGTTTTCCTTCTTGTCCGAGCCGCCGAGCAGCTTATGCGCTTCGAGCAGCTGGGAGATGCGGCGGATCTTGCCTTCCACGGCCTTACGGCGGGCTTCGGTCGGATGCGCGGTGAACACCGGATGGAACTCGAGCTGGTCGAGCAGCTCCTTGGCCCTGGCCGGACCCATCTCGTTGATGAGCTGGTGGTAGGCGCAGGTCATTTCGTTCACCGGATCGACGGCCTGGGTGTCGTCAACGGCGTTCTCACGGCTGTGCAGCACGGAGACACGGTAGTTCTCCTCGCACAGATTGGCCAGATGGAAGTAGGTGGTGAAGGCACGGGCCAGCAGCTGTGCCTCATGCACATCCGTCTGGTCGATGATGTCGACGACCTTCTGCAGGTCGTCCTGATCGGGATTCGTGTCGGTCAGAATGCCGGAGAAACGTTCGTCACTGGCCTTCAGCGCGTGTTCGCGCACTTCATCGAACTTGGCCAGCAGGTTTTCATCGAACTCACCGAGCACCTCGCGAAGAATCTGCAGACACAGATCCATTTCCTCTTTGAGGGATGCGGGAAGATCACGCTCCTCAGGGCCCTTGGTGCCGGTGCCGGACGAGACGATAGCCGCGTCCGCAGGCGTGATCTGTTCGTTTTCAGTTGTCATCAGACCTCCTTCTCCAAACCATCGGGTTGCTCGGTCTGTCGGTCCTTCGCGGCACCTCCGCGATTGTTTTGGCCGTCTGTTGCGAGCCCACAGCCCTAAGCTTGGTGGGTAAATGCTCGACCATTGTAGGCGCGGCAAATCGACAGTTTGGTTACGGAAACGCCGGAATGGTTCGCATCGTGGACATTGAATGTCCGGAAAATGGGCATGTGGGAATGTTCGGAAAATATCCGACCAGCCCACACGTTAGACCTGAATAGTGTGAGCGCACTACATGAACATGATGAGAACACCGAACGCGTTGACAGCAGCGCGAAGGCGGTCAGCAAATTCCACACCCACTCCATTCCGCTCGATATGGAAGACATCGAACGCGATTGGGACAAGCCGGTAACCGAAGCCGGCATCGCGGCGAAAGCCAGCGTGATCGTCCGCGTCGGCATGCTTGACCTCGGCGCCGGAACAGGCAGCTTCCGCGTCCGCGAAATGATGCACCGCATCGCCTATCCATTGGGCGTGCACGTGCGCGCCGACGTGAACCTCACCGACATCGAAGCCTCCTGCACGGACGGCAAGGACCGCATCACCGAAGTCGTCGACCTGCCGACCACCGGCGTCAACACCGAACGCATCTGGCTGCTCGAGCACTTCGCCGACTGGTTCAACGTCAACCTCGGCAAAGGCTCTATGTACCACAGCCAATCCGACGTTTCCGAAGGGCTGATGCAGCATCTCGACAAGCGCGACGCCTCGCAGGTGTCGGCCGAACTGTCCAAGCAGCTCAAGGAACGGCAGAAGGCCGAGCAGAACCAGGAAGGTTCCGACGATCCCGTGCTCGACGCGCTGGAAATGGTCACGGAACGCGCGCGGGAAGGCGATTCCACCGCACGTCCGCTGCACATGCGCGATATCGAGGCGGCGGCCGCGGCCGGACATGGCGATGGCGATGCGGCCGCGGAACAGTCGCGGAAGAATCGTCGGCACAAGCCGCCGAAGGAATATGCCGAGCATTTCGACCATATCGGGAAAGCCGTGGGCGAATCGCAAGGCGTCACCGTACGGCAGGCGCACGAGCGACTCGACATGATCGAACGTCGCAAACCGCTGTATTCGCCGGCCTTCGCGGGACTCGCGTCCGCCTGCGCCTGCGCATCCTTCGTGTTCCTGCTCGGCGGCGGCCCGTACGACATGATCGGCGCGTTCGTCGGCGCCGGCCTCGGCCACTGGCTGCGTCGCCGCCTGTTCGCCCACCATCTCAACCAATTCTTCGTGACGTTCGTCTGCGTGGCCGTCGCCGCGCTGGCATGCACCGGCATGCTGCGACTGATCGGCCTGTTCGATCCGATCGCCTTGCAGCACGACACTGCGTATATCGGCGCGATGCTGTTCGTCATCCCCGGATTCCCGCTGATAACCGGCGGGCTCGATATGGCGAAAATCGACTTCCCGTCAGGCGTGCAACGACTTACATACGTGCTGTGCATCATCCTGATGGCCACGTTGGCAGGATGGATGGTCGCCTCAATCGTGCACCTGAATCCGCAGGGATTCGAGCCGCTCGGACTGAACCCCGTCATCAACTGCCTGCTGCGCATGCTGTTCGCGTTCATCGGTGTGTGGGGCTTCTCCGTGATGTTCAATTCCCCGCAGCGCATGTGCCTCGTCGCCGCCACCATCGGCGCCATCACCGATACTTTGCGATTGGAAATCGTCGACTTGGGCGTGCCCGCGGAAGCCGGCGCGTTCATCGGCGCGTTCCTTGCCGGCCTGCTCGCCTCCGCATGGCGTTCGGCGGTGCGTCACGGCCTGCTTGCTCCGCATTTGGGATATCCGCGCATTTGCCTGACGGTTCCGTCTATTGTGATCATGGTGCCCGGTTTGTATATGTACCAGGCCATGTTCCACCTCGGCCAGTTCGATACGCTGAACGCGCTCGATTGGGCGTTCCGTGCGTTCATGGTGATCATCTGCCTGCCAATCGGCCTGGCGATGGCACGAGTAGTGACCGATAAATCCTGGCGCTACGACATTTAATAACCTGCAGAAGGGTAAAAACACTTGGTAACCAAAGATTTCTGGGTGCTGCTGGCCATGGTCTTGTACTTCGCGGCCATGCTGACCATCGGCTTCATCTACTCCAAGAGGTCCAATTCCTCCACCAAACAGTATTTCGCGGGTGGGCGTGGCGTCGGACCGTGGCTGACGGCATTGAGCGCGGAAGCCTCCGACATGAGCGGCTGGCTGCTTATGGGCCTGCCGGGCGTCGCCTACTTCACCGGCGCGGCCGACCCGATGTGGACGGCCATCGGTCTGGCGCTCGGCACGTACCTCAACTGGAAACTCGTCGCACGCCGTCTGCGCCGCTACTCCGTGGTGGCCGGCGACGCGATCACCATTCCGGACTTCTTCTCCAAGCGCTTCCATGACGATCGCAATATCGTATCCACCATCGCTGCGCTCATCATCCTCGTATTCTTCTGCGTGTACGTCGGCAGCTGCTTCGTGACCGTCGGCAAACTCTTCTCCACGCTGTTCGGCTGGGACTACCACCTGACCATGGTGATCGGCGCCGCCATCGTGTTCGCGTACACCATCATCGGCGGCTATCTGTCCGTGGTCGTGACCGACTTCATCCAGGGCCTGCTCATGTTCTTCGCGCTGGCCGTGGTGTTCATCGGCTCCGTGGCGTCCGCCGGCGGCATCGACAACACCGTCGCCTTCCTCAAGGGCATTCCGGGATTCCTCGACGGCACGCATGTGGCCACGCCGATCCTCAACGACGCCGGCGAGCAGATCGTCAAGGCCGGACAGGCCATGTTCGGCGCGCCCGCCGACTACGGCATCATCACCATCATCTCCATGCTCGCGTGGGGCCTGGGCTACTTCGGCATGCCGCAGGTGCTCGTGCGGTTCCTGTCCATCCGCAGTTCCGAGGAAATCAAGAAATCCCGCATCATCGCCACCACGTGGTGCGTGATCTCGCTGGCGTGCGGCGTGTGCATCGGCCTGGTCGGCCGTGCCATGATGCCGACGCAGTTCGCCACGCAGGCGGCCGCGGAGAACATCTTCATCGTGGTGTCGCAGGCGCTGCTGCCGAGCTTCATGTGCGGCATCGTCGTATCCGGCATCTTCGCCGCGTCCATGAGCTCCTCGTCCTCGTACATGATCATCGGCGCCTCGGCCGTCGGCGAGAACATCTTCCACGGGCTGCTGCATCGCAAGGCCACCGACCGCCAGGTGATGATGGTGGCGCGCATCACGCTGCTCGTCATGTTCGTGTTCGGTATCGTGGTGGCGTTCGACCAGAACTCCTCGATCTTCCAAGTGGTCTCGTACGCGTGGGCCGGCCTCGGCGCATCCTTCGGACCGCTGATGCTCACCTCGCTGTACTGGAGGCGCACCAACAAGTACGGCGCGATCGCGGGCATGCTGTCCGGCACGGCCACCGTGCTCATCTGGCACAACCTCGTCAAGCCGCTCGGTGGCATCTTCGCCATCTACGAGCTGCTGCCGGCGTTCATCGTCTCGCTGCTGTTCATCGTGGTGGTCTCGCTGCTTACGCCCGCGCCAAGCGCGGAAGTGCTGCACGAATTCGACCACTATCTCGACGATCCGGACGACCGCCACGTGGACGACGACCTCGTGGCCGCCGAAATCGCCGCAGGGGAGAAGCGCGCGCAGATCTGAGGCGTCTGCAGTGGCGATTTCGCCCGCTTGGCAGAACGGCAGCCTTCGAATCTGCCACAAATAAGCCAGATAAGCGAATTGGCTGTGTTTTGGGGTTTTGCATAAGCCCCAAAACACAGCCAATTCACTTCAGTTCGTCAGAATGTTGCCCACACGGTCAGTAACGCATGCCCATGGCGTCGCGCACTTGGTCCAGCGTCTCGTTGGCGATGGCGTTCGCCTTCTTGTTGCCCTCTTCGAGCACATCACGCACGTAATCCATGTCCTTGGCGAGTTCCGCGCGGCGCTCACGGTGCGGAGCCAGGAACCCGTTCACGGATTCGATGACGTACTTCTTCAGCGCGCCAGCGCCGGAGTCGCCGATCTCCTCGGCGATTTCCTTCGGATCGCGGCCGGTCACCAAGCCGGCGGTGGTCAGCAGCGCGGACACCTGCGGACGGTTGATCGGATCGAACGTGATGCGGCGCTCGGAATCGGTCGGGCTCTTCTTGATGAGCTTCGCGGTTTCCTCGGCGGTGGCGCCCAGCATGATGGAATTGCCGTAGGACTTGCTCATCTTGCGCCCGTCAAGGCCCGGAATCTCCGGAGCGTCGGACAGGATGGCGTTCGGCTCAGGGAACACCGGGTGCTTCTTGGCATAGCGCTCGTTGAAACGACGCGCGATGGTGCGGGTGATCTCGATGTGCGGCAGGTTGTCCTTGCCGACCGGCACGACGTTCGCCTTGCAGAACAGGATGTCGCAAGCCTGATGAACCGGATAGGTGAGCAGCAGGCCGGTCAGCGCGTGGCCGGAAGCCTCCATCTCGGACTTCACGGTCGGGTTGCGGTGCAGCTCGGCCTCGGTGACCAGGGACAGGAACGGCAGCAGCAGCTGGTTCTCGGCCGGCACGGCGGAGTGGGTGAACATCATGGTCTTGTTCGGGTCAATGCCGGCGGCCATGTAGTCGAGCACCAGGTTCAGCACGTTGTCCTGAATGTGCTCGGTGGTGTCGCGGTCGGTGATCACCTGATAGTCGGCGATGATGATGTTGGACTTCACGCCGCGGTTCTGCATGGCCACGCGCTCGCGGATCGAGCCGAAGTAGTGGCCGAGGTGCAGGCGGCCGGTCGGACGGTCGCCGGTGAGCATGGTGAACTTGCCCGGATTCTCCTCCAGTTTGGCAAGCGTGGCATCGGAACGCTTCTTTGCGGCGAGGAAGCTCGCGCTCATTTCATTGCCGACAGCAGTGATCTGCTGCTCCTGGGTTTCGTCCGTCATACGTGTCCTTTTCTTAAGAAAATCAACGATTTTATCGTAAAAGTCTGAGCCGACAACGAAATAATGCGCAATAAGTGGTACTCTCTTGTTTGATGAATTGATAGCACAGTAATTTCAGGGGGTCAGATGGGCCGCGGACGTCAGAAAGCCAAACAGCAGAAAATAGCCCGAAAGCTCAAGTACCTGACCACCGACACCGATTACGATGAGCTTGCCAAGGAGCTCGGTGCGCAGGAGCCCGGTTCTGGTTCCTTCGACCCGTTTGCCGATATCGAAGCCAAGTATTCTCACGATGTGGACGCCGAAGATGAGACCGTTGGGGACGGTCAAACGTCTTCCGATTCCGCCGATGACCTTGACGAATACGCCAAGTGGGCCGCGGAAGCCGCGGCGAAGGCCACGAGTGGCGAGTTTCCGGCGGCAAAGGCCGCGCCGAAGCCGCACAAGCCCATCCCGATGCCGGTGCCCAGCGCGCTGAAGCCGAAGAAGCAGGACTGACTGCACAGATTTTTTCAACGAATGGCCCGTGGTTTCGACCGCGGGCCATTTTTTATTATTTCGATTTCGATTGTCGGGCGATTGTCGAGCTCGTCCCGCCAACCATCACCGGTCGCACCACGCCGCGACCTATTCCTATGCCAGCGGCAGCAACCCGCTCAGATCGTCGCGTTCGCCGACGGCGGTGATGCGCCCGGCGTCCTTTTCCTCGTCCCAGCTGGTGATGCCGGTGGCGAGCCTCATCCACACGTCGGGGTCCAGTTCGATGACGTCCGGCGGCGTGAGATTGTGCGGATCGGACGCCGGCCCGTCGAGGATCTTGATGGCGCCCCACGGTGCCACGCGCACCTCCACGCCTTCGCCCGGCGCCTTCTTTTCCAGCAGGTATAGCGAGTAGCGCACCGCCATCGCCCACAGCTGGCGCGGCAGACGCGGCGAGAAGTTGAGCCGGAAATCGAAAGCGGCGTCGTCATCGGCCGGCAGCTGCTCGCTGAAAATGTTGTGCGCCGCGTCCTGCCACTGTTCGAAGGCGGCGCGTCCTTTGCCCAAGTCTTGTTCTCGTATGACAGCCATACCGGTATTGTGCAGCCCGCAAACGACTATGATGGAACTTTGCAAACGATGTAGTCGTAACTAAATAGGGGTTTGAGGGGCGATTTTCCTGCGATTGTGGTGCCCTCGCTTAATGGGCGCCATACGTTGCGTTTGCAGTTTTTGCAATGTTTTTTGCAAACGAATGCCGGCTTACGATTGTTAGGAATTTCGTCTTTTTATGATTACGTAGTATGCTGTACATGAGAACGTATGCATGATGTTACTTGGTGTTCATGCGGCCGCAAATGCAAGGACGCTGGGGTAAGGCATAATGTTCCTGGAGAATATCCGTCAAAGGGAGTCAATCAATGACTGAAATTACCGCACCGAAGTCCGCGGTCACCGCGGAACAGTTCGCTGACGAAATCCGTGAGCAGCTGAAGTACACCCAGGGCGTCACCGTCGAGCAGGCCAAGCCGGCTGATGTGTACGTCGCCGCGTCCGCCGCAGTGCGTCGCCATCTCGTGGATTCCTGGATGAAGACTCAGGCCGACATGGTCAACGGCAACACCAAGGCCGTCGGCTACCTGTCCGCCGAGTTCCTGATGGGCAAGCAGCTGGAGAACGCGCTGCTCAACGCCGGACTGACCGATCAGTTCGACAAGGCCGTGGAAGCTCTCGGCTTCGATGCGCAGGAAGTCATCGACGCCGAATACGAGCCGGGCCTGGGCAACGGTGGTCTGGGCCGTCTAGCCGCCTGCTTCATCGACTCCCTCGCCTCCCTCGGCGTGCCGGCATTCGGCTACGGCATCCAGTACAAGTACGGCATCTTCAAGCAGGAATTCGACGAGAACGGCAAGCAGATCGAGACCCCGGATTACTGGCTGGCCAACGAAGAGCCGTGGGGCCACATCGATTACAACCGCGACCAGAAGGTCTCCTTCGGCGGCGAAGTCGTCGAAGAGAACGGCAAGAAGGTCTGGAAGCCGGCTTGGTCCGTGCGCGCCGTCCCGGTCGACTACATGGTTCCGGGCTACGCCTCCGGCCGTGTGAACACCCTGCGTCTGTGGACCGCCAAGAGCTACGACGAGTTCGATCTGCTCACCTTCAACAAGTCCGAGTATCTGGACGCCGTCAAGCCGCAGGTCGAGGCCGAGAACATCTCCAAGATCCTGTATCCGGAAGACTCCACCCCGCAGGGCAAGGCTCTGCGCCTCGAGCAGCAGTACTTCTTCGTGTCCGCCTCCATCCACGACGCCATCCGCGTCTTCTACCCGGGCCAGGACAAGCCGGATCTGACCACCTTCGCGGACAAGATCACCTTCCAGCTCAACGACACCCACCCGGTCATCGGCATCCCGGAGCTCATGCGCGTCCTCATGGACGAGTACGGCTACGATTGGGACACCGCTTGGAAGATCACCAACAAGACCTTCAACTACACCTGCCACACCCTGCTTCCGGAAGCCCTGGAAGTGTGGCCGTCCAAGCTCATCGGCGAACTGCTGCCGCGTCACCTCGAGATCATCGAGAAGATCAACGACCAGTTCGAGGCCGAGCTCAAGGCCAAGGGCGTTGACGAGGCCACCATCAAGGACATGGCCATCTACACCGGCGACTCCGTGCGCATGGCGTTCCTGGCCTCCTACGGCGGCTCCCACGTCAACGGCGTGGCCGAGCTGCACTCCCAGCTGCTCAAGGACGTCACCCTGAAGAACTTCTCCGACGTCTACCCGGACAAGTTCACCAACGTGACCAACGGCGTGACCCCGCGTCGCTTCGTCAAGCTCGCCAACCCGCGCCTGTCCGACCTCATCACCGAGGGCCTGGGCACCGACAAGTGGGTCGCCGATCTGGAACTGCTCAAGGGCCTCGAGCCGCTGGCCAAGGACGATGAGTTCGTCAAGAAGTTCGCCGCCGTCAAGAAGGCCAACAAGGTTGACTTCGCCAACTACGCCAAGCGCGAATACGGCTTCGACATCGACCCGAACACCGTGATCAACACCATGGTCAAGCGTCTGCACGAATACAAGCGCCAGGCACTGAAGAGCCTCGCCGTGATCGCACGCTACGCCGACATCAAGTCCGGCAAGATCTCCGCAGACGATGTCATGCCGCGCACCATCGTGTTCGGTGCCAAGGCCGCTCCGGGCTACTATCTGGCCAAGCAGACCATCCAGCTGATCAACAACGTCGCCCGCGTCATCAACAACGACCCGGACGTCAAGGGCAAGCTGAACGTCTACTTCCCGTGGAACTACAACATCGAGCTGGCCATGAACCTCATCCCGGCCACCGACCTCGACGAGCAGATCTCCCAGGCCGGCAAGGAAGCCTCCGGCACCGGCAACATGAAGTTCGCCCTCAACGGCGCTCTGACCGTCGGCACCCTCGATGGCGCCAACGTCGAGATCCGTGAGCGCGTGGGCGCCGAGAACTTCTTCCTGTTCGGCATGACCGAGCCGGAAGTCTCCGCGCTGTACGCCAAGGGCTACGACACCAAGGGTCTGTCCCGCGAGTACTACGAGAAGGACCCGCAGCTCAAGGCCGCCATCGATATGGTTGCCGACGGCACCTTCTCCGACGGCGACAAGGACACCTACAAGGACCTCGTCAACGATTGGCTGAACAAGGATTACTTCATGACGCTCGCCGACTTCCGCGCGTACATGGACATCCAGGCCCAGATCGAGGAAACCTACCGCGATCCGATGAAGTGGAGCCGCATGGCCGTGCTCAACGTGGCCAACTCCGGCTACTTCAGCTCCGACCGCTCCATCGAGGATTACCTCGAGCGCATCTGGCACACCGGTCCGCTCAAGTGATTATGGAGCGGTCATGAAACGTCGCCGGCATCGCCGACACACGCATGATCGCTTCCGTTCCGTCCGTTTCGCAATGGGCGGATAGTGATGACGACGAAGGCCCTTGGGATTTTCCAAGGGCCTTTTCGTATGTTTTTCGCATGTCCGATTGCGTATGCCGGTAGTGCCCGAATGTACGTGCCGGACGTACGTGGCAATACAGCGACAGTACGACGGAAGGCCGCAAGCCAATCGCAATCGCAAAAGCAAAAGAAAAACCCTGTATCGCAAGATACAGGGCGAAGCAACAAACCCAACGCGGCATAGGTGTGCCGGGAAAGGCAGAATCAGGCGGCTTCCGGCTCAGCGGCAGGAGCGGCGGCAGTGGCGTCGGCCTCCGGCTCGGCGTCCTTGGTCAGGCCCAGGTCGACCGGCGAGGAGCTGTTCTCCCACGGTTCCTCCCACGGGTCATAGTCGGGATTCTGCTGCTTGTAGATGTACAGACCGACGACGCCAGCAAGCAAAGCTCCGAAGAGCAGTGCGAAGAACTTCCAACCGTTAGAAGACTTGTTCTCCATGACGGCTCCTTTCAAGGTTTCCAAACACTGGCTGACCTGCTCGTTCAAGCCAGCTCTGTTCCCTATCTTAATTCGTGGAATGTGTCGATTGGGTGGATTTACGCGCCGGAAAATACCGCATGTGCCGGTAGTGTTGAGCTATGGCATACCAACGATTCAGTCTGTTTCCCGATTCCCCATCGTTCAAGGATCTGTTCTCCGCCCGATCGCTGCGATACCGGTGGCGCAACGGCGACCCGGTCATCACCACCGCCATCATGGCGATCTGCATCGTGGTGTGGGCCATCGAAGCGGTTCTCTTCCTCGTCTGGCCCGAAGGCGGCAACGCGTTCGTGAACGCCGGTATGCTGCTGCCCGCCACGGCCGTCCGGCACCCGTGGACCTTCATCACCTCGATGTTCCTGCACCAGCCGACCTCGCTGTGGCACATCCTGTTCAACATGCTTACTTTGTGGTGCGTGGGGCCCGTGCTGGAACGCATGATGGGGCATTGGCCGTATCTTGCGCTGTACCTGCTGTCCGGATTGGGCGGCGGCGCCGGACTGATGGTGTGGGCCGTGTGCTCGCCGTCGGGATGGATGACCGCCGCATATGGCGCGTCCGGCGCGCTGTTCGGCCTGTTCGCCGCGATTCTGGTGGTGTACAGGAGAATAGGCATCGATATTCGTTCGATGCTGATTTGGATGCTGATCAACTTCCTGATGCCGGTGATCACGCCGGGCATTGCATGGCAGGCGCATGTCGGCGGATTCATCGTCGGCGGCGTGCTTGCGTGGCTGCTGGTCACCGGCCTGCATGCGTTCCGCGGCAAAAGCCTGACGTGGCGCACCACGGTGTACGGCATCACGGTGTTCGTGGTGGTCGTGGCGATCATCGTGGGATGCAACGCCGGCAATCCGCTGATGCATATGTCACTTCTGTACCAGTAATGCGGGAACTACACACATGTAGTTTTCCACATCCGTGGATAACTTTGTGGATAAGTGAGGTCAGACCTGTGGGTAAGTCGGGGATAACGTGGTGGATTATCCACAAGGATATTCACAAAATGGCGGAACATAAGGAATTTCCTATGTGAAAATTGTGGATAACCGATATCCACACCCCACAAAAATGGGGAAAATCGCCGCCGATATTTCGTGGTGCGACGTTGACTCAGGCACAAAATATGGGCGTTATCCACATTCATCCACATTTGTCCACTTGTTATCCACAGGAAAGATAAGATGACGAAGGCAATCGACAAGGACGCAATACCGATGCGCCACGGACGCAGGATACGCGTGCGACGATATGCGTGCGACATGGCAGATACTCGCGAAGAAGGGGAGAGGAACCATGAGTGACGGACCACTGCTCAACGACGTGACGCGCGCCTTCGCCGAGACGCATCGCAATGAAGACGTGCGTGACCTGGCGCTCAAAACCAAACGGACGGCGGACCTCGACCTGCCGGCCGCGCTCGACCAGATCGCGGGCTGGCAAATCGCCCGCAACAAACTGCCGCAATGGGCCGCCTGCGCGGATATCGTCTATCCCGCGCATATTTCCATGGAACAGTGCTCATCGCAGTTCACAGCGCAATACAAGGCCGAAATCGCCCGGCGTCTGTTGCGATCTCTGCCGCAATCGGCGGGACAGACGGCCAACGACGCGACCATGACGGACCTGACAGGCGGATTCGGCGTCGATTTCTCATATCTCGCCCGCGAATTCGGTCACGCCACGTACGTGGAACGCCAATCGCACCTGTGCGAGCTGGCCGCGCACAATATGGCGGCGCTGGGCCTCACGCAAGCACAGGTGGTGTGCGGCGACGGCGTCGAATACCTACGTGCGATGGAGCCGGCGCAGCTGATCTACATCGACCCGGCCCGCCGCGACGAGCACGGCGCCCGCACCTACGCGATCGAGGACTGCACGCCCGACGTGCTGGCGCTGCGCGATCTGCTGCTGGCTAAGGCACGATATGTGATGATCAAACTGTCGCCGATGCTCGACTGGCGCAAGGCGGTCGACGATTTCGCGGGCACTGTGGCCGAAGTGCACATCGTCTCCACCGGCAACGAATGCAAGGAACTGCTTCTGGTGCTGGACGGCAAGGCTGCCGGGATAACGTCCGCTGCCGCAGCGGCAGACACGCGTGCGCCGCACGTGTACTGCGTGAACGACGATCAGCGGCTCGACTACGATGCGGCCGCCTATACGCGCGGCCTGCGCATCGGAGACGCGCCGCTGCCGCACGAGCTGCGCTACCTGTACGAGCCGAACGCGTCGATCATGAAGGCCGGCTGCTTCGACGTGGTGGAAGCGCGATTCGGGGCGGTGCAGATCGGCCCGAGCAGCCACCTGTTCGTATCGGACGAGCCGGTCGATGGTTTTCCGGGGCGTGGTTTTGCGATCGAAACGATCGGCGGTATGGGTAAGAAGGAGCTGAAGCGATTGCTGTCCGGCTTGGACCGTGCCAACATCGCCGTGCGTAATTTCCCACTCACCGCGCCGCAATTGCGCAAGAAACTCAAGCTCGCCGACGGCGGCGACGCCTACCTGTTCGGCACCACCATGCAAGGCGGCGACCACGTGCTGATTCGGACGGCAAAAATCAGCAGATAATCGGCGGGTAAGCGGCGGCTTTCCACTTGACAGGAAACCGCTTTTCCTAAAGCTGAAGCGGGGCGATGCAGACGCGGTAAGCAAAGTGGATGAAGTGGATGAAAAAAGACGCCGGATCGCAAAGAACCCGGCGTCTTTTGAATAAGCCTCGATGGAATAGGCGAAACGGAGAAAACCGACTCAGCGCCACCACATGGTCATAATGAAACCGACCATGATGATTGCGAACGCGATGGCCAGGTTCCAAGCGCCGATGTGCGGAATCGGATAATCGGTGGTCAGGTAGTAGACCACGGCCCACACCAGACCGATGATCATCAGCGCGCAGAACAGCGGCACGAACCAGCGCGGGTTGGACTTGGTGCCCTTGATGCTTTCCTCCACACGGCGGGTGTTCTCCGCCTGACGGTTCATCATGCGTTGCATCTGCGGTGACAGCGAATCCTTATCAACGGTGGCGTTCAGCACCGCTTCGACACGGTCCATAGGAATATCGAGATCGTCATCGTCGGACTGGTCCTCGTCAACGGAAGTCTTGTCGACGACATCTTCGGTGGTTTCCTCGACGGCAGCGGTGTCGTCGGCGGACTGCAGATCCTTCTGGTCATCCGCGGTGGTTTCGTGCAGCTCTTCGTCAGCCATCAGCATAGTCTCCTTTAATAGGCTAAAAGTCATAATAGTGGGTAGACTCGAAAGCGGCGAACTCACGGCGTAAAACTGTTCAAAATCAGGACAATTGTTCAGTGAAACCCGGCGGATTCAGGCAGGTTTGGAAAGGCGCGTATGGCGAAGCATACCGGAAAGCACAGCGCGAAACGGTCGAAGGCGGCCGGCGTCGCGGCGTTCCTCGTGCTGCTGTTCTCCGGATTCCTGCTGTCCACCAACCTGCGCGTCAACCGTTCCGTGGTGGTGAGCAACGATACCGCCGAACTCGTGGAACAGCGCGTGAAAAAAGTGAACTCGCTACGGTCCGAAATCGATGCGCTGAGCACCAGAGTCAACGATCTGAGCAAAACACTCGACAGCCAGAACGTCGACGGATCGCAAGACAGCGAAAGCGCCGGCAACGGCACCATGCTCCCCGCCGTGGAAGGCCCGGGACTGGTGGTGACGCTCGACGATTCGCCGCTATGGGAGAACATGGTCGACGCCAACGGATCCAGCGCCAACATCAACGATTACGTGGTACACCAGCAGGACATCGAAGCCGTGGTCAACGCGCTGTGGGCGGGAGGCGCCGAATCCATGCAGATCATGGACCAGCGCGTATTGTTCAACTCCGCCGTACGCTGCTCCGGCAACGTGCTGCTGCTGCAAGGCAAGAAGTATTCGCCGCCGTTCAAAATCTCGGCGATCGGACCAGTGGAGGGCATGAGAAAAGCGCTCGACGATTCCGAGGAAGTGTCCATCTACAAGCAGTACGTGAGCGCGTTCGGCCTGGGATGGCAGGTCGACGAGAAAACGAAACTGCATTTCGACGCGACCGACGCGTTGCAGCAGCCGTTGCAGTATGCGAAAGCGCTCGAAAACGACAAGAACGGCGAATCGCAAGAGGGGAAATAACAGTCGATGAAACATGTGACAAGCCGTGGCGGACGCACCAAAAGCGCGCTGTGGACGATACTCGGCATCCTCGCCGAACTCATGCTGACCGCCGCCGCTATCTGCGCGCTGTACATCGCATGGCAGATGTGGTGGACGGGCGTGCAGTCGGAGCATAACCAGATCGAAACCCGCCAATCCGTATCCTGGTCTGATCCAGGAAAGTCCGGCAACGTCACCGTGGCGAAGGCACAGCAGGGTGACCCGCCTGTACAGCCGCAAAGCGCCACGGAAGGCGAACTCATCGCCCAAATCTACATACCGCGATTCGGCAGCCAATGGCAGCGCAACCTGGTGGAAGGCACGGACCTGACACAGCTCAACAAGCACGGCCTCGGCCACTACACGGATTCGCAGATGCCCGGCCAGGTCGGCAACTTCGCCTTCGCCGGCCACCGCAACGGCTACGGGCAGCCGCTCGGCGACGTCGACAAACTGCAGGAAGGCGACCCGATCATCGTCCGCACGCAGGATTACTGGTACGTGTACCACTACACCAGCTACAAAATCGTGCTGCCGACACAGACCGAAGTGGTGGCGGCCAACCCCGAAAACCCCGGCGCAACACCGACCAAACGCATGCTGACCATGACCACCTGCGAACCGAAATACTCCACGCCGACGCACCGCTGGATCAGCTACGCCGAATTCTCCTACTGGGCGAAGGTCTCCGACGGCATCCCACAGGAACTGGCCTCCCAAAACGCCAACGGCACAGTCAAATTCGTCAACAACGAACAGTCGTCGTTCCTGTCGTCGATCGATACGCTGAAACCGTGGATCTTCGGCGCGCTCGCCGCATACGTGATCATATTTATTTCCGCCGCCGTCGCCTGGCGATGGCCGTATCTCGCCGACGTGCGCGCAGGAAGACGAAAGAAGGCCGATTTCAGCCTGTACGGCAGCCTGGTGCGACTGCAGCCGGGCGTGCTGCCGATCCGTCTGCTGCTGGTGCTGCTGCTGGTTTTCGCAGCGGCCGCATCGTGCTTCGAATGGCTGTTCCCGTGGGCCGCGTCGACTATTCCGATGTTGCAGGAGATGTCGAACTACACGGCCATCTAAAGGCTGCCGCTGCGTGAGACGCGGACGTTGCTGCGGCACGGAACGCACGTACACTGCTGTTCAAACGTTGATTGGAGCATGATGACCGATTCCGCACGCATTCTGGTGGTAGATAATTACGATTCGTTCGTCTATACGATCGTCGGCTATCTCAAGACGCTCGGCGCCACGGTGACCGTGGTGCGCAACGACGCGATCGACCCGTCCCAGCCGGGCGTGATCGACGAATACGACGGCGTGCTGATTTCTCCCGGCCCCGGCGCTCCGGCCGAATCCGGCGCCAGCGAGGACATGATCCGCCTGTGCGCGAAGCTCGACAAGCCGATGTTCGGCGTATGCCTCGGCATGCAGGCGCTCGCCGAAGTGTTCGGTGCCACCGTGAGCCACGCGCCGACCATCATGCATGGCAAAACCAGCCAGGTTGAGCATATCGACGATGAGATCTTCGACGGCGTGGCCAATCCGATGACCGCCACGCGCTACCATTCCCTGGCGGTGGAACCGGAGTCCGTGCCGGACGATCTGGTGGTGACCGCGTGGACGCAGGGCGACCACATCGTGCAGGGCATCAAGCATCGCAGCAAGCCGATGTACGCGGTGCAGTTCCATCCGGAGTCCGTGATGACGCAGGACGGGTATCGGCTGTTGGCGAACTGGCTGAAGGTGTGCGGGCAGGAGTCGGCGGTAGAGAAGTCGGCTGGATTGCAGCCTAAGGTGAGCGAGTAGTTTTCTTTTTTTGAGCTTGCTGAATTGCGATTTTTGCGATGAATGAGTGATGGGTGATGGCTGCTGTTTGGCTCGCAGCGTTGCTTGCTTGCGGCGCCGCTTTGCTTCCCGCAGGTCCTGTTCACGACACACTCAAGGCCGTTCGGCCAAGCTTACGGTCGTGAACAGGACCTGCGGGAAGCAAAGCTCCTTTGGCTTTTTGTGCTGCCTTTGGCTGCTTTTGGTTTTTTGAGGGAAAGAGGGGGGGCGGCGTCGAGCCGCTTCCTCCCCTGAATTATTAGTTGCCTTGCTGGTTGTTGGTGTTGCCGTTGTTGTTCGTGTCGGTGTTGTTCGTGTCGCTGGACGATTTCTTGGTGGTCAGCGTGATGGTCGATCCGCTGTCGGCCTGGCTGCCGCCATTCGGCGACATCGACACGACGGTCGCGTCATCATCCTGTGGCCCGTTGACACTTACCTGGAATCCGGCGGCCTCCAAAATGCTCTTTGCTTCGGCAAGTGTGGAGTTGGTAACAAACGGCACGCTCACCTGCTGCTTGCCGGTGGACACCCAAATGGTCACCGCGGTGCCCATTTCGACGGTGCTGCCGGAACCCGGATCGATGCGGGTGACTGCACCGGACTGCACCGAATCGGAATACTCGCTTTCGATGGTGATCTGCGTCAGACCAGCCTGCTTGAGCTGCGCGATGACCGAATCCTTGGCCTGGCCTACTAGACCATCCGGAATCTTGGTCATACCGGACGAAATATACAGCGTGATGATGGTGCCCTTGGTCTGCTTCGAATGCGCGGCCGGATTGGTGTTCACCACCTTGTCTTTCTCGATGGAGGCACTGTCCACGGTCATGACATTGCCGATCTTGAAGCCTGCCGCCTCAAGAATGCCCTTCGCTTCCTCCTGCGTCTTGCCGGACACGTCAGGCACGCTGACCGCCTGCGGGCCGGTGGAGAACCATACGGAGACGGTGGAGCCCTTCGCCACCTTCTTGCCGCCCTTCGGGTTCTGTTTGGTGATGGTGCCCTTCGGTTGGCTGGACGTGGAATCGTCACGGGCGTCAAGCTTCAGACCAAGGGCCTTAAGCTGTTCTTCCACACGCGCCTGGGAAATGTTCGACGTGTCGGTGAAGTCCGGCACGGACACCAGATCCGCAGTGTTCTTATGCCCGTTCAACGCGAAGAAAATACCGATGACGGCCAGCAAAACAACGATGCTGCCGATTACGGAAGCGATGATGATCTGCTTCTTCTTGCGCTCCTGCGCGGCCTTGGCACGCTGTTCCGCACGGGTCTTCGTTTCGACTCCGCCATTCGGATTCGGCACGGCCTCGAACTGGCCGGTGACCGGGTTGAACGCCTGCGTCGGCGCATCCGTCGCCGGCGCCATGGGCACGGTGGCGGCATCCATTTCGGCCTGCTTGCGGGCCTTCATGTTGGTCAGGTCGGTCAACGGGTTGAACGCGGCAGCCATCGGCACACCGCCGTTCATGAACGTCAGCAGATCGTTCTTGAACTCGGAAGCGGTGGCGTACCGGTTCTGCCGATCCTTGGCCATCGCCTTCGCGCAGATCGAATCCCACATCTTCGGCAGGCCCGGCACGATCGTGCTTGGGGGAGTGGCGACTTCCGACACATGCTGGTAGGCGATCGCCACCGCCGAATCGCCGGTGAACGGCGGCCGGCCGGTGAGCATTTCGTACAGCACGCAGCCGGCGGAATACAGGTCGGAACGCATGTCGACGCTTTCGCCGCGCGCCTGCTCCGGAGACAGGTATTGCGCGGTGCCGACGACGCCCTGCGACTGCGTCATCGTGGCCGCGGAATCGTCGATCGCGCGGGCGATGCCGAAGTCCATGACCTTGACCACGCCCTGCTCGGAAATCATGATGTTGCCGGGCTTGATGTCGCGGTGGATGATGCCCATGCGGTGCGAGTATTCGAGCGCGTTGAGCACGCCCATCATCACCTGCTCGGCGTCGCGCTGGCTCAGCGCGCCATTCACCTTGAGGATGTCACGCAGGGTCTGACCCTTGACGTACTCCATCACCAGATACGGCAGATGCTCGATCTCGCCGGTTTCCGTGGTGACGGTTTCCTCGCCCGAATCGTAGATGTTCACGATGTTCGGGTTGTTCATCTGCGCGACGGAATGGGCTTCACGGCGGAAACGCTCAAGGAAGATGCTGTCAGTGGCGAAATCGGCGCGCATGATCTTGACGGCGACGGTACGCCCCAGACGCGTGTCGGTCGCCACATGCACTTCGGCCATGCCGCCACGGCCGACGAGTTGGCCGAGCTGATAACGGCCCCCGGCCAGAGAGGTAGGCATGTTGATGTTCATCCCTGTTCCTTCCAATCATTGCTCACGGAGATATGGGGTTTGCTGACCACACGTCGGGGAAGCCTTCCTCCCGAAGAGACGACCATCGTGTCGGCCAGCTGCGTCTGCTGGTCGAGCAGACGGCGTTCGATGCGGGACAGGGTGCGTGACACCACCAGCGCGTCCTTCGGACGGTCCAGCGGGTCCTTGGCCAACATCGACATGACGAATTCACGCAACTGCACATCGACGGTGTCGGGCAGCGGCGGAACCGGATTATTGACATGTGCTGCGGCGATGTCGACCGGTGTGGCGCCCGTGAACGGACGGTGTCCGCACAGGCCCTCATAGGCGACGACGCCAAGCGAATAGATATCGGATTGCGGCGTGGCATGCTTGCCCTGCGCCTGCTCCGGGGAAATGTACTGCGCGGTGCCCACGACCATGCCGTCCTGCGTGATCTGCTCCTGATTGGTGGAGTAGGAGACACCGAAGTCGGTGATCTTCACCTCGCCGGAATCGGACACCATGATGTTCGCCGGCTTCACGTCACGGTGGATCACGCCATGGGAATGCGCGACGAACAGGCCGCGTGCGGTCTGAATGAGGATCGGCAGCAGCTTGATCGGGTCCATCGGGCCGTTCTGCTCGTGGTACAGGTCTGCAAGCGACTTGCTCGGCACGTATTCCATGATGAGGAATCCGATGCCGTCATGCTCGTAATATTCGAACAGCGCAGCGATGTTCGGATGCGCAAGATTGGCGGAATTATGGGCTTCCGCGCGCAGACGAAGCAGTTTGGCCTCCTGGGTGACGCCCAAATCGCCACGTAGCGCCTTGATGGCCACCGGACGTCCAAGTTGGATGTCATAGCCTTTCCACACTTCACCCATACCACCTTGGGCCAGGCGGGAATCCAACCTGTAGCGTCGGTGGATGAGCTGTCCTTCAACCAGTTTCATTCTGCCAGCGCCTCCTGCATCATTGCTTTCATAATCGGTCCTGCCGCGAACGAGCCGTACAGGTCCACGTTATGCACCACGACCGCCACCGCGATCTTCGGATCGTCCGCCGGTGCGAATCCGATCACCCAGCCGTCGATGGACGTATTGCCGTTTCCAATCTGCGCGGTACCCGTCTTGACGGCCACCTGCACGCCGTTGATGGCCAGATTCGTGTTCTCCTTGGTGACCACGGCCTCCATCATTTGGGTGAGCTTGTTGGCCGTATCCGCACTGAACGCATGGGACATGACCGTGGGCTTGGTCTGCGAAATGACCGACAAGTCGGCGGAACGCACGCGGTCGACCAGCGTGGGCTGCATAAGCTTGCCATCATTGGCTATGGCGGCGGCCACCATAGCGTTCTGCAACGGGGTCACCACGGTGTCTCCCTGGCCGATCGACGCCAATGCGAGCTTGTCGTCGTTGATGTCGGTGGGGAACTTCGACGTGACCGACACCCACGGGGTTCCGGTGTAATCGGAACCGTCCACGGTAATCGGGCTGTCAAAACCAAGTTTCTTGGCCATGGACGAGACGGCGTTGTCGCCCAACGACACGCCCAACTGGGCGAACGCGGTGTTCGACGAATACGCCAGCGCGTCCTCCATGGAGATCTTGCCGTCAGCGCCGTCGGCCTGCGGTACGGCGTTGGTCAGTTGCGTGACGGTGCCGGGGAGCGTGTAGCTTGCTCCTGCCGGAATCTGCGTATCCGGCTGGTATTGGCCGGTTTCCAAAGCCGCGGCGGCCACCACCGTTTTGAACGTGGACCCCGGAGGATACAGCTGCGAAGTGGCTCGGTTGAGCATCGGATTGGTGGCGTCCTGGGACAGCACGCCGTAGTTGCTGTTCGCCTGGCTCATGTCATGGCTGGCCAGCTGGTTCGGGTCGTAGCTGGGCGTGCTGACCATGGCGAGGATACGGCCGGTTTTCGGCTCGATGGCCACTGCGGCGCCATCCGTGCTGCCGAGGCTGTTGTATGCGGCCTGCTGAATCTTCGGATCGATGGACGTTTCGATATTGGCGCCCTTGTTCTCCTGCCCGGTGAACAGCGACTTGAACCGCTGCCAGAGCAGCTGCTCCGACTGGCCCGACAGCAGCGAGCTGCGGGACGCTTCGACGCCGCTCCAGCCACGCTGGCTGATGGAGAAGAATCCGGTGACTGGCGCATACAGTTCGCCGGCGGAATAGGAACGCTGGTACGAGAACGAATCGTTGGAAGGATCGGATTTTGCGATGACCGATCCGTCCGCGGCGAGAATGGACCCGCGCGGTGCGCCGTATTCGTGGTACAGCGCGCGGACGTTACGTGCGTCGTTGGTGAGCTGGTTGGCTCGGATGGCCATGATGATGGTGGTGGACATGCCCAGAATGACGAACAAGGCCACCACGATGGTGAACAGCTGGCGGAGCGACTTATTCATGCGATGCTCCTTGCTGGTCGATCGTCGGCAGGACTCCGGTTATCGGAATCGTCGGATTGGATTGATCGGTCTGGCCGGCTTGGCTGGTTCGATTGGCGGGCACGGCATGACCTGCTTGCCCGGCTGCGCCCGCATGGCTTGCCCGCACGGCCGGGATGGCCGAAGCCTTCGCCGCACCCGAACGCGTATTGCCGGCGATTTCGGTACGACGGTTCCGCTCGCGTTCGCGCAACACCCTGACGGCTTCCTGCTGGAATGTGTCGCTGTCGATCTCGGATTCCGGCCTGTTCGCGGAATTGGAGATGACGATCAGCAGCGCGGCCAGCATGTAGTTTGCGATCAGCGACGAACCGCCGGCCGCCATGTAGGGAAGCGTCAGACCGGTCAGCGGAATGACCAGCGTGATACCGCCGACCACGGTGAACACCTGGAAGGCCATGGTGAACACCAAGCCGGACGCAAGCAGCTTGCCGAAGCCGTCCTTGATTTTCATCGCGGTGATCATGCCGGCTGCGATGATCAGCAGATACAGCATGAGAATGGCCATCAGGCCGGTCAATCCCAGCTCCTCGCCCAATGCCGCGTAAATGTAGTCGGAATTTGCGATCGGGGTGATCGACGGGTGGCCCTGACCGAGGCCGGTGCCCATCAGACCGCCGGAAGCCAAGCCGAAAATGCCGGTGACGAGCTGGTATGAGCCGCCGTATTCCTTGTTGTATTGAGCCGCGGAGAACGGGTGGAGCCAGGCGTCCACACGCGAGCCGACGTGGCTGAAGATGCTTGCCGCCGCCACCGCGCCGGCGGCGAAGGCGATGAATCCGATGACGATCCAGCTTTTACGCCCGGTGGCCACGTACAGCATGGACACGAACATGGCGAAGAACATCAGTGACGTGCCCAGATCATGCTGCAGGACCAGAACGCCCATGGAGACGATCCACACCACGATGATCGGTCCCATATCCTTGATGCGTGGCAGTTGGATGCCGAGAATCTTCTTTCCGCCGACGGCAAGCTGGTCGCGATGGTCGAACAGATACGAAGCGAAGAAGAACGCCAGGAACAGTTTGGCGAATTCGCTCGGCTGGAACGATCCCAAGCCGGGAATCTTCACCCAGATGCGTGCGCCGTACTGTTCGGAACCGACCACCGGCAGCATTGGCGACAGCAACAGCACGATGCCGATCACCATGCTGACGTACGAGAATCGCCGCAATACGCGGTAATCCCTCATGAACACCACCAGCAGGTTGGCAAACACCAGTGCGATCGCCAACCAAAGCAACTGTCGGAACGCCACTGTGGTTTTGGTGTCTTGGTCGAGGCGTGCGATCATCGTGACGCCGATGCCCGTCAATACCAGCACGCAGCACATGACCGATTGGTCGGCGTGCGGCTGGAATCGCAGCAGCAGACCCCAGGCGGTCAGGAACAGCGCGCTTACGAACGCGAGCATCCACACATAGTTTTGCGGGAAGCCGTTCGTGGTGCGTTCAAACATCTGGAAGAACGCCACCGCGCACAGCAGCATGCTGAACAGCAGCATGCCAAGCTGTCTCAAGCGTGTTGCGATCATGACTTGTCACCGCCCGACTTGTTGGTCTGCGCGGCCTGATTGGCGGTCTTTTTCGCCGCTTCCTCCTGCTGCTTCTGCTTGGCGGCTGCTTCGTCCTTCGCCTTCTGCTCGGCTTCGGCCTTCTCCTGCTGCTTCGCCTCTTGCTTGCGCTTCGCATCGTTCAGCTGCTTTTTGATCAGACGGGTATGGCTTTTCGCTTCGCCGTATGTGTCGAAGGAGATGCCCTGGTCAAGCTGTTCGCGCCAGCTTGGCGGCAGATCGCTGGTCTTCATATTGGTGTCGGTGACGGCATGTGACAGTTTGGCGCCGAAGATGCTCGTCGGCACGCCTTGGAAAATCGCCACTTTGCCGTTGTTGTCGCCGATGTAGTACTTGGTTTGGCTCCAACGGTAGGTGCCCACGCCCACGCCGGCAACGCCAAGCAGCACCAGAATGATGATGAGTATGGTGATGATGCGGTTGCGGAATTTGCGCGACCGTTTCGTCTTACGTTCCTCGATATGTTCGTTGCGAATCGCCTTGGCGACTTCCGGATCGTTCGGATCGGCGGAAATACGCCCGTTGCGCTTCTGCACAATCGGAATTTCCCCGGTATCGGTATTGACACGGTCGCCATTGTCTTCGCGGACCGACGACGGCTGAGCGACGCGCTGTTCCGGCTGTTTCGGCTCCTCGTTGGGATCCTTGCCGCTGCGCAGGGCCGCGGCACGCGCCGCCGGCGACTGTTTGCCTTCGCGCAGAGGCGGGGCGGAAGCGACCGGTTCGTTGACGATATCCGCGATGGTTTCCAAGCTTGCGCTGGCCGCGCCGCCGACCAGCGGCGTCTGATACGGCAGGTCGAACGCGTCCGCGTCGAGCGCGAGCGTCGCGTCGGCGATCACCGCGGTGACGTTGTCGGTGCTGCCCGCACGCAACGCCATCGATACGAGCCGCTGCGCGCACTCCTCTTGATCGGCGCAGGTGGACAGCACTTCTTCAAGCGTGGAATCCTCCAGCACGCCGCACAGGCCGTCGGAGCACAGCAGCCAACGGTCGCTCGGATGCGCTTTGCGGATGGCGATGTCAGGGCGCGAATCGATGTCGAAATCGCCCAGCACGCGCATCACCACATTGCGTTGCGGATGGTTGCGCGCCTCGGCCTCGCTGATACGGCCGGTGTCGATGAGATGCTGCACGTAGCTGTGGTCGCTGGTCATGCGGACCAGATGGCCGTCGTGCAGCAGATACGCGCGGGAATCGCCGATATGCGCCAATACCCAGCAGCCGGCGACCAGCGCCACGGACGTGACGGTGGTGCCCATGCCGGCAAGACGACGCTCACGCTTGGCTTTGCCGACGATCGCGTCGTGCGCGGCCATGACGGAAGTCGCCATCATATGGGAGACGACCTGCACGTCGCCGTCAACATTGTCCTGTTCGATATGCGCCAGCGACCGGATGGCGATGGTGGAGGCGGTGTCGCCGCCGGCATGCCCGCCCATGCCGTCGCAGATGGCGATGAGATGCTCGCCGGCGAACGCGGAATCCTGGTTGTTGGAACGCACGGTGCCCACGTCGGAGACGACGGTGGAATACATGAACAATTGTTGCGAAGCGGTGGAAGTCGGCAAAAACGTCACCTCAATTCGAAGGTGGTCGCACCGATGCGCACAGGCACGCGCGCGCCAAGAATCATCGGCGCGTTCAGACGCTGATGATTGACGACGGTGCCGTTGGTGGATCCCAGATCCTCGATGGCCCAACGGCCGGTGGCGGGATCGGTGTAGACGCGCGCATGGTGGGAGGAAACGAATTCATCATCCAGCACCACGGTGTTCGAAGCGGAACGGCCAAGTGTGATGGTGTTGCCGGCCAGAGGGACGGAACTGCCGGCAAGGGGGCCATCGATAATGACCAGCAGAGTTGGTTTGGCATTGGTTGCGGCGCTTGCCGAAGGGGCTGCGGCGGCTACGGGCGCAGGCGATTCGACGGCCTTGCGCGCGGCACGCTCCTTACGACGATGAGCCCGCGACTTGCGCGGGCTGAGCGTTTCGATATCCCTGTACAGCGAACGTACCGTACAGGCCACGAAGATCCAGAGCAGTACGAGAAACCCGTACTTGAGGATCGCAAACGTTAATTCAGTGAGCATAAAAGGCGGCTCTCCAGGTTGGGGCTGATTACTCCTGCTCCTGCGAGGAGGCCCAGTACAGGATGCGGGTTCGGCCGATGGTGATCGTGTTGCCGTCGAGCAGCGTTGCCGCCTCAACATGATGGCCTTCGACGTACATGCCGTTGGTGGAGTTCAGGTCGCGGGCGATGACGGTGTTGCCGTTGTCGGTGACGTCGATCTCCATGTGACGACGGGAGATGCCGGGGTCGTCGATGACGATGTCGCAATCAGAACCACGGCCGATGATGGTCTTTTCCTCGGTGAGCAGATACTGGTGCTCGCCGATCTCCAGCATCGGGCAATCCTCGGTCTGCGCGTCGGTCGTGACCGGCACGGTGTTGCCCTGCACGGATTCGCTGGAAAGCCGGTAATCGCCCTTGGAAAGTTCAAGATCCTCTTCGAAGATCACCACGACCGGGCCGACGAACGCGTAGTTCTGGCTCTTCGCATACTGGGTGAGGTTGTCGGCAAGTTCATTGGCGAGCGTTTCGGCGCCCCACTCGACGATGTTGTTGAAATCCGGAGTGCTGAGCTTGAAACGGTACTCGTTCGGGGCTACGGTGCGATCGCGCGTGACGGGCATGGCTTCTTTGTCGATCTCGCGTTCCAGAGCGCTGGAAAGGTCGACGGGCTTCAGGTCTTTAGACCCGAACTTCGCGAAAACCCCGTTGACGGCGCCTTCCACGCTCTTCTCAAATCGGTCGAGAACACTCATACTTGTCCCTTTCTGTCCTTGACTATCCTACGCTGTAGCCTGCCGAGCGCCAATTCGAAGGCTACTTGCTTGCAAAAATTTCATGTGAAGGGGGTTGCGTCCGGGGTATTGGCGGCGAGTGGTGCGTGATGGTCGGTAGATTGGAAGGTATGAATGATGCGATTGATGAGTTTCCTGGGCTGAAGGCCCGTACCTTGCGATTCACCTGCGGCGCGCCACGTTCCGCCCGCGCGATCGGCGACGGTTCGCGTGCGCTGTTCCTGCGTTCGGACGGTCCGGAGGACACCGTCACCTCCCTGTGGATGAGCGTGATCGGCAGCGATGGCGATACCGACGAGATTCTGCTTGCCGATCCGCGTACGCTGCTGGCTGACGCCGACGCCGAGGATGTGCCGGCTGAGGAAAAGGCGCGCCGCGAACGTGCGCGTGAAGGTGGTTCCGGTATCGTCGGCTATTCGGTCGATGCGGCCGGCAACCGCGTGGCGTTCACCATCAACGGCCAGCTGTTCCTGACGGATATCGCGGCCGGCGTGACGCGCGGCATCGCCATCGACGAACCGGAATTCAAGCCGGTGCTGAACCCGCGCATCAGCCCCGACGGACGACATATCATGTATACGACCGGCACGTATTTGGTGGACGTCGATCTTGCGGACGTGTCGGACACGACGGACGCAGGCGAAGACGCGGGCGATGCGGTGTCCATCGTCGCGTCCGTTCCGCAAGACGACGCTGACGACGTTGCCGATACGCAGGACGGCACGCAAGATGACGCGCAAAGCGACGCGGCCGAATCGCAAGCAGGCGAATGGAAAATCGGTCTCGCCGAATTCGCCGCAGGTGAGGAAATGGACCGTTACGACGGCTTCTGGTGGTCGCCTGATTCCAAGTATGTGCTCTTCGAAACCTTCGACGCATCCCACGAGCAGACCTGGTACATCGCCGACCCGGCCGATCCGACGAAACCCGCGCAGGCCCGCCGCTATCCGCAGGCGATGACGGCCAACGCCGACGTGCATCTGACGCTGCTGGAACTCGGCTACGATACGGACGGCTGCTACTACGGCGGCATCGCACACAACGTGGAATGGGACCGCGAATCGTACGAATACCTGGCCGCCGTCAGCTGGACCGAAGGCCACGAGCCGCTGCTACTTGTGCAGGACCGGCTTCATCGCGCACAC
>OASQ01000145.1_pt1 | contig 40733 bp, 49 predicted proteins | sample 1475771 | NCBI WGS metagenome assembly OASQ01 (sample SAMEA2579910, study PRJEB22360) | human gut metagenome | reverse complement strand
ATCACGTACGGTTCTTAGGGGAGGGGCTGGCAGTAATGCCAGTCTCTTACCCGACATCAAGAACGAGGCTGACATCCTTAAATTTGTGGACGCTCTCATTTCCAACACAAAAGGCGAAGGCAAGGAAGGCGATCCATTCTGGACAAAATCGGAAACCCTGCTTTACTGCGCCCTCATCGCCTATATCATTTTCGAGGGCCCCGCCGAAGATCGAAACATGAACACATTGGTTGACATGATTTCCGGCATGGAGGTCAAGGAGGATGACGAGGACTTTATGAACGCCGTGGACTATATGTTTGCGGGCCTGGAAAAACGAAAGCCGGATTGTTTTGCGGTCAAGCAGTATAAAAAGTACAAACTGGCCAGCGGCAAAACAGCGAAGTCGATCCTTATTTCCTGCGGCGCAAGGCTGGCTCCCTTTGACATCCCCCAGCTTCGGGAGGTCATGGCCTATGACGAGCTGGAGCTTGACCGCATCGGGGATCGGAAAACGGCGGTGTTCTTTATCATCTCGGACACTACGCAAACCTATAATTTCCTTGTGGCTCTGGCCTTTTCGCAGATGTTCAATCTGCTGTGCGAGAGGGCCGACAATGTTCACGGAGGCCGCCTGCCCCACCATGTACGGGTGCTGTGGGACGAGGCCGCCAACACAGGGCAGGTTCCCCAGCTTGAAAAGATCGTGGCTGTCATCCGTTCCCGTGAGATCAGCCTGACGCTGTTCTATCAGCAGTTGGCCCAGTGTAAGGCGATTTACGATAAACACGCCGAAACCATTTTGGGAAATATGGACAGTGTGATATTCCTCGGAGGCCGGGAGGCCAGCACCATCAAGGAAATATCCGAGAACTGGCTGGGTAAGGCTACAATCTCCATGCAGACGGACAGCCGCTCCCGTGGCCAGTCGGAAAGCTACAGTCAAAATAACCAGCGGCTGGGCCGGGAGCTGATGACACCCAGCGAACTGGCGACCATGCCCGGGGATAAGTGCATTTTACAGCTTCGGGGCCTGCCCCCGTTCTATTCCCCAAAATACGATTTGAAAAAGCACCCGAACTACCGATATACGGCTGAAGCCGACAAAAAGAAAAACGCCTTTGACCTTGACCGGCTTATCAACCGCCGCAGGCGGCCCGGGCCGGACGAGCTGTGTGAGGTGTATGCCGTGGCTGTGCCGGACGATGGGCTCACAAGCGAGGACGAGGACATCCTCAATTATGATGACATCGACGATCCGGACGCCTTTGCATAAACAGGGCTTTGGGACAAAGTGTCCCGAAGTATGTAACCCGCCGCCAGAAATGGCGGCTTTTTTCATGGCCGGGAATACCCCGGAGAAAAGGAGGCTCTATGGAATTTTTCACTTCCGCTATTGATACTTTGCAGACCCTTGTTGTGGCTCTCGGTGCTGGTCTTGGCGTGTGGGGCGTTGTCAATCTGCTGGAGGGCTATGGATCGGACAACCCAGGTTCCAATGCTCATGTGCGGTAAAGAAGCTAAACCAAGACAAAGGCAGCCAAGGCTACCGCTATACCGTATAAGAATGGAGCAGTAACACCAAGATGTTGTTGCTTCATTTTCATATTTCCAAATTTCTTTGAACGCTGTTGACTTCTATTACGGTTAGTGATATATTTATTACAGTAACCGTAATAAGGAGGATAAACAATGCGTGATAATATGAAAGGTGGTGCGCTTACAGAAGTGACATTTTACATTTTACTTTCTCTCTATGCTCCAAAACATGGATATGCTGTCATGCAATTTATTGAAGAAAAAACAGGTGGGCGGCTTTCATTGGGAGCAGGCACTTTGTATGGTGCGCTAAACTCTTTGCAGGAAAAGGAATGGATTAAGCCTTGCGGAGATTGTGAAGGTAGAAAAAAAGAATACATCATTACCTCACTGGGAAAAGAAGTTGCGAAAAAAGAACTTGTAAGGCTTAATGAACTTGTAGAGGTTGCAAGTGGAATTATTGGAGGTACAGTATGAGTAAAAAATGTTATCATTTTTTTGGTGGTCTGTTGAATGCACAGGCGAATTGGCTGAATAAAATGTCGGAGAAGGGCTATCGTCTTATTCGAGCGGGGAAAATGTTATATGAGTTTGAAGAATGTAAACCTAATGAAGTAAAATACTGTGTAGAATTTATCGGAGAAAAATCGAAAGAGAATGCAAAAGACTATTCCCTCTTTTTGGAAGATATGGGCTATAAGGTATTTTTCAAAAATATCAATCTTAACTATTCTGTCGGTAAGGTGCGTTGGCGTCCATGGGCTGAAAAAGGCGGACGCATTGCGACCAACACTACAACCTTCAACCGTGAATTGTTGATTGTAGAAAAAGAGAATGATGGAAAGCCGTTTGAACTTCATACTTCCTATGAGGACAAGGAAAACTATTACAGAAATCTGCGTAATCCATGGTTGTTGATACTGCTTATGTTTGCAATATTTGCAGTTATAAATCATTCGATTGTTTTTGGTGTGCTTGCTTTGATTTCTCTGATTCCCGTTCTTGTATATCAAATACAAATCATGCACAACAGACAAGAAGCAAAAACACAAGAATGATAATGAACTATAAATAGCAAATCCAGCCGAGCCAGTCAACGGCAAGTAAATGGGCTGCACCCACCGTTGACAGCCCCGTCTGTCCTTGCTGGTGGGTAATCAAGGGGCGACAGCAAAAAGTGCTGCCGCCCTTTCCCATAATCGAAGAAAGGGGGATTTTTCATGACTGAATACGAAGCCTATCAAGAGCATATCCGCTATACCCATGACGCCTATTGTCGGATTGTTATTCGCCATGCGTCCTTTGACGCTGCCCGTATGCTGGCGGCGAGGTGGAAACGAGAAATCTCCCTTGAATACTTGACCGAAGAAAAGTTTGTCCCGTTCAGTACCACAGACGAGTATTTTCAAGTGCCGGACTATGGCGAAACTTATCCGTTCTCTGTCCGGGGGAAGACGATACTTTTAGATAGCTGCTCCCTTGCGGCGGCTCTTGCCGGGCTGCCAGAACAGACGCAGGAGGAAATCTTTTTGTATTACTTCAAGCACTTGACGCAGAAAGAAATCGGAGAACAAAGCGGCTGGACACGCAGCACAATCGGGCGGCATATCCAACTTGCCTTGAAGCGGCTGAAAGAGGAAATGGAGGTGCTGTCCCATGAGTGAGCGACTTCTCCCCTATGACACTATTGTAAAGGCACATGAGGGCGACCCCATAGCAATACAAGCTGTCCTTGACCGCTACGCCGGATATATTCGTTACTTCTCCAAGATGAACGGCTATTATAACTCTGATATGGAGGACTACATCAGAACAAAGCTGATTGAAAGCCTGTTCAAGTTCCGTCTTGACCGTTGAGTTTGGATTGATGATATGATAAAATCATTTTAACAAATTATAATTCTGGGGAGGTGTAATAGATGGATAAGAAACGGTTGAAACGAGCGCTGGGAGTTGCAATCCCACTTGCTGTCATCATAATCGGCATAAGTTATAACAGCTATATTAAGATGCACACTTTCACCCTTTCAGGTGGTGAGATAGTGAAAAGCGAACAGATACAGCCTGTTGGCGGAAAGGTAAAAGTTACTGGTACTGCTGATACAGATGTTGTATTTACGGATATTGAAAGCGGAGAAACTTATGTAATAGGTTACATTACTTCTAGGGTAGGCGATACAATTAAACTTGAGCGAGGAAAATGGTACAGAGTGGAAGGCATTGGAGAACTTACAGTGAGCCCCGTCAATGTTCGTATAGAATAACAACTCCCAGTTTGTCACACTAAACAACCATAAAAACTGAATATCCCGCCGCCCCGCAGCGGCACATGAAGCAGTAAGTCTGAAAAAGATTTGCTGCTTTTTTGCGCCCATTTTTGGCAAATCGGGAAAGTGTCGGTACTGGTATGTGAGCAAGGAAATTTCCCGCTTTCTATCAAACAGCGGGCAGAACGCAGCTTCCGAAACGCCTTATTGTCGGGAAAGACTACGCCGCCGGAAAAGTTCTTGCCGGAAAGTCCGTCCATTCTGCCTTTTTGTGGTTTGTATGGAGTAAGGGGAGAACGCCCGCCCGCAGCCTTTTATGAAAAAGTTGGTTATGATTTCCCGAAAAAGTGGCAGTAGGAAGTGAACGGCAGTCCGGCAGTTTCTTAGAGCAAGTTTCTACCACAGTACCAAAATTCGCTTACCGCTCATTTTGCCCCTGCGGGAAACTTGTTGGGGAGTGCCTTCCCCAAACCCTGCTTATGCGGCTTACGCCGCCCATTATCGCCGCGTCCATGCGGCAACAGAAAGGAGGTCTTGCACCATGCGAAAGAGATACAACACGCCACACCGCAGCCATGTCATCAAGACGCGGCTGTCTGATGAAGAATACGCCGACTTCACGAAGCGGCTTGCCCCCTATGGTATCAGCCAGTCAGAGTTTTTGCGGCAGGCAATCCGGCGGGCAGCCATACGCCCCGTTATCCATGTATCGGCGGTCAATGATGAACTGCTTTCCGCTGTCGGGAAGCTGGCTGCGGAGTATGGGAAAATCGGTGGCAACCTAAATCAGATTGCCCGCTGTCTGAACGAGTACGGCGCACCCTATCCCCAGCTTGCAAAGGAACTAAGGGGGACGGCTGCGGAACTGGCAGCCCTCAAGTATGAAGTCTTGCAGAAAGTAGGTGGAGTGGTTGGCGATACTCAAACATTTCAGCTCTAAAAATGCAGACTACGGGGCAGCCGAAAAGTATCTGCTGTTCCAGCATGACGAGTTTACCATGAAGCCCGTCCTTGATGAAAACGGGCGGCTGATACCAAGGGAGGATTACCGCATTTCTTCCCTTAACTGCGAGGAGGAGGATTTTGCTGTCGCTTGTATGCGAGCCAATCTCCGCTATGGGAAGAACCAAAGAAAAGAGGACGTAAAAAGCCACCACTATATCATCAGCTTTGACCCGCGGGACGGCACAGACAACGGTTTGACTTCCGACCGGGCGCAGGCGTTAGGCGAGGAATTTTGCCGGGAACATTTCCCCGGACACCAAGCCATTGTATGCACCCACCCGGACGGGCATAACGGCAGCGGAAACATTCATGTGCATATCGTTATCAACTCCATGCGGATTTCCGAAGTCCCGTTCCTGCCCTACATGGAGCGACCTGCCGACACAAGGGAGGGCTGCAAGCACCGCTGTACGGACACCGCCCTGCGCCATTTCAAAGCCGAAGTCATGGAGATGTGCCACCGGGAGGGACTTTACCAAATCGACCTCTTGAACGGCAGTAAGAACCGCATAACAGACCGGGAATACCGGGCGCAGAAAAAGGGACAGCTTGCCCTTGATAAAATCAATGCGACTATGATTGCGGACGGTATTGCACCCCGGCAGACCAAGTTTGAAACGGACAAGGAAACGCTGCGCCGGACAATCCGGCAGGCTCTTTCCCATGCTTCCAGCTTTGACGAGTTTTCTTCCCTGCTTTTGCGGGAGGGTGTGACGGTCAAGGAGAGGCGGGGGCGGCTGTCCTATCTTTCGCCGGACAGAACCAAGCCCATTACCGCCCGGAAGCTGGGGGACGATTTTGACCGTACCGCTGTCCTTGCCATGTTAGAGAAAAACGCCCACAGAGCCGCCGAACAGACCGCAGCCATAGCCGGATACCCTGCCGCTGTCAAAGAGCCGTTACAGAGGGGAAAAACCGTCAAAACCGCCCCGAACCATGACGGCATACAGCGCATGGTTGACATAGAAGCTAAGAAAGTCGAGGGCAAGGGACGGGGTTATGAAAGGTGGGCGGCACTCCACAACTTGAAGCAGGCGGCAGCTTCCCTTGCCGTTTATGAGCAGTCCGGCTTTTCCTCTCTGGAAGAAATGGAAGCCGCTCTCACAGAAGCCTGCGCCGGATTGCAGGACACTACCGCCAAGCTGAAAACACTGGAAAGCACCTTATCCGGCAAAAAGGAACTGCGGCGGCAGATATTCGCCTTTGCAAAGACCAAGCTTGTCCGGGAGGGGCTAAAGGCGCAGAAATCGGATAAAGCCCGCCAAGCCTACCGGGAGCAGCATGAAAGTGATTTTCTCATTGCAGATGCAGCTGTCCGGTACTTCAAGGAGCAGGGCTATACCAAGAAGCTGCCCGCCCGGAAAGACCTGCAAGCCGAGATTGAGCAGCTAACCACCGAGAAAAACGCCCTCTACTGCCAGTACCGGGAGAAAAAAGAGCGTGTCCGGCAGCTTCAGACGGTCAAGGGCAATATCGACCAGTTACTACGCCGGAGCGAGCCGCAGCACAGAAAGGAGCAGAGCCATGAACGGTAATATCCCCCGCATGGACTACCGCCAGTACCGGGCAGCCCGCCGCCTTGTGCATGAGTGCTGCAACTATGACAGCGGGAATTGTCTGCTGTTGGAGGACGGCGAGCCTTGCGTGTGTGTGCAGAGTATCAGCTATTCGCTGCTCTGCCGCTGGTTTACTGCCGCTGTCCTGCCCCTTGATGAAGCACTGGAAGCCGCCCTCATGCGCCGGGAAAGCCGGAAACGCTGCGCTGTCTGCGGGGCGTTCTTTGTCCCCAAATCCAACCGGGGGAAATACTGCCCGGACTGCGCCGGACGCATGAAGCGGATAAACGCCGCCAAACGGAAGCGGAAACAAAGGGAGAAATGTCACGCTTTAGGGCATTTCAAACCCGCATAAATCAAGGCTTTTTTGGAGGGTGTCAAAGGGTGCGTGATACATTTATCCTTTTCCCCCGAAAACGCCCCATAAAAGCGTAACAGAACCCATAGACAGACACCACAAGGAGGTGAACCCTATCGCTGATTATATGACCGCAGAAACGGAGCTGCCCGCTTACCTGCCTTACCCCCGTTTCCTGCTGAAAATGGACATATCCCACACCGCCAAGCTGCTGTATGCGCTGCTGTTAGACCGTTCCACCCTTTCGCAGAAGAACGGCTGGCAGGACAGCGAGGGACGGATATACATTGTCTACCCCATAGCAGAGATAGCGGAAATGCTGGATAAAGGCTGCACCACCATAAAGGGCGCACTGAACGAACTGGACGCTGCCGGGCTGCTGGAACGCAGACGGACGGGCTTTTCTGCCGCCAACCGTCTGTATGTGAAAGTGCCGCCTATTCCAGTGGTACAGTTTTCCGACCAACTGACGGACGGAAAACCGACCCTCATAAGGGCGGGAAACCGACCAACTGACAGCCGGAAAACTGACCTTATGACGGTCGGAAAACCGTCCCCTAACCAAACTAATATAAACAACCTAATAGAGAGCCAAACAAAAAGAGCGAGTGAGGGGCAGCCCCCTGCCGCTTATGGCAGATATAAAAATGTATTCCTTTCTGACGCAGAACTTTTGGAACTGGAACAGGACTTCCCCGGCAAGTGGGAGTATTACCTTGACCGCCTTTCCTGCCACATCGCTTCCACCGGGAAGCAGTACCAGAGCCATGCAGCCACCATTTACAAGTGGGCGCAGGAGGACGCTGCCAAAGAGAAGCCAAAGAAAGGCATACCGGACTATTCATTCAAGGAGGGAGAAAGCCTATGACCGATACAATCCACAACACCATGCTACCCATGACCGACACCACAGCCGAGCCGGAGGATTACACCGGGGAGGACGGGCTGTTATACTGCGGCAAATGCCACAAACCCAAAGAAGCCTATTTCCCGGAGGGCAAAACCCTTTTCGGGCGTGACCGCCACCCGGCAGAGTGCGACTGCCAGAGGGCAGCCCGTAAGGAACGGGAAGCCGCCGAGAAGCAGCGCAGCCACCTTGAAACGGTGGAACGGCTGAAACGGCAGGGATTTACAGACAAGACCATGCAGGACTGGACGTTTGCCAACGATAACGGAAGCTGCCCGCAGATGAAGAACGCCGCCGGATATGTGGCAGGCTGGGAACAGATAAAGGACGGGAACTACGGTCTGCTCTTGTGGGGCAGGGTGGGCACTGGAAAAAGCTATTTTGCCGGGTGCATTGCAAACGCCCTCATGGAGCAGGAAGTCCCGGTGTGTATGACAAACTTTGCGACGATACTGGGTGACCTTGCCGCCAGCTTTGCAGGCAGGAATGAATACATTTCCCGCCTTTGCAGCTTCCCTCTGCTCATCATTGATGATTTTGGAATGGAGCGTGGCACAGAATACGGTCTGGAACAGGTCTACAACGTAATTGACAGCCGATACCGGAGCAGGAAGCCGCTGATTGTGACGACCAACCTCACGCTGGAGGAATTGCAGCACCCGGAGGACACCGCCCACGCCCGGATTTATGACCGCCTGCTGGAAATGTGTTCCCCTCTCTGCTTTACCGGGGAGAACTTGAGGAAAGCCGCTGCACAGGGAAAAATGGAACGGCTGAAACGGCTGCTTGCAGGAAAGGAGATTTGTCTATGACCAACACCCAAAGAAACAAACGCCCTGCCCGCCGCCCGGACTGCGTGACCGAGGTACGCATGGGAAACACCGTCCTTGTGGTTTCCGGCTACTTCAAGGAGGACACCACCGCTACCGCCGCCGACAAGATGATGAAAGTGCTGGAAGCAGAAAGCAGCCTGCCCGGAAGCAGACGGGAAGCCCCACAAGAAAAACTGGCATTTTGACAGCGCATAAGGAAGCATTTTGACGCTTTTGCCGCTATACAGACAGCTGCCCCATGTGGTACAATCAAGGTACGGAATAGTGGGGCTGGCTGTCGGAAACGGAGGAATTTATGTTAAGACAGACCACCAAGCAACTCATTACCGCCCTTTACCCAAGACTGTCCCATGAGGACGAACTGCAAGGCGAAAGCAATTCCATTTCCAACCAAAAGCGGATTTTGGAAACCTACGCCAAGCAGAACGGCTTTACTAATCTGCGCTGGTACACCGACGACGGTTATTCCGGCGCAAACTTTCAAAGACCCGGATTTCAAGCCATGCTTGCAGACATTGAAGCCGGGAAAGTCGGTACAGTCATTGTCAAGGATATGTCCCGGTTAGGGCGCAACTACTTACAAGTGGGAATGTACACAGAAATGATTTTCCCACAGAAAAACGTCCGTTTCATTGCTATCAATGACGGCGTGGACAGTGCGCAGGGGGAAAATGATTTTGCCCCGCTGCGGAACATTTTTAACGAATGGCTGGTGAGGGACACGAGCAAGAAAATCAAGGCAGTCAAACGCTCTAAGGGCATGAGCGGCAAGCCTATCACAAGCAAGCCCGTCTATGGCTACCTTATGGACGAGGACGAGAACTTTATCATTGACGAGGAAGCCGCCCCGGTGGTACGGCAGATTTACAGCCTCTGCCTTGCCGGGAACGGTCCGACCAAGATAGCCCGTATGCTCACAGAACAGCAAATCCCCACGCCGGGGACGCTGGAATACCGCAGGACGGGAAGCACCCGCCGCTACCACCCCGGCTATGAGTGCAAGTGGGCGACTAATACAGTGGTTCATCTGCTGGAAAACCGGGAATATACGGGCTGCCTTGTGAATTTCAAGACGGACAAGGTTTCCTACAAGCTGAAACACAGCATAGAAAATCCCCCGGAAAAGCAAGTGATTTTTGAGAACCACCATGAGCCTATCATTGACCGGGAAACATGGGAACGGGTGCAGGAGTTACGCAAACAGAGGAAACGCCCCAACCGCTATGATGAAGTGGGCTTGTTTTCCGGCATACTCTTTTGTGCAGACTGCGGCAGCGTCATGTACCAGCAGAGATACCAGACGGACAAGCGTAAGCAGGACTGTTATATCTGCGGCAGCTACAAGAAACGTACAAGGGACTGTACGGCGCACTTTATCCGCACCGACCTTTTGACCGCCGGAGTGACTGAAAACCTTAGGAAGATTACCAGCTATGCGGCAAAGCATGAAGCCCGGTTTATGAAGCTGCTTGTGGAGCAGAACGAGGACGGGGGCAGACGGAGGAACGCCGCCAAGAAAAAGGAACTGGAAACGGCACAAAAGCGTATCAGTGAACTGTCCGCTATCTTCAAGCGGCTGTATGAGGACAGCGTGACCGGGCGCATATCAGACGAGCGTTTTTCGGAACTGTCGGCAGACTATGAAGCCGAGCAGAAAGAACTGAAAGAGCGTGTCGCCGGATTGCAGGAAGAACTTTCCAAAGCGAAGGAAGCCACCGAAAACGCAGAAAAGTTTATGAAAGTGGTTCGCGGGCACACCAGTTTTGAAGAACTTACCCCCACTCTGCTGCGGGAGTTTGTGGAGAAAATCGTTATCCATGAAAGCGTTGCCCTTGACGGGAAACGCCGGGGGAAATTACGCAGACAAGAAATTGAAATCTATTATTCTTTTGTCGGCAAGGTAGAACTGCCCGACTAATGCCCGCCCTGTCCGGTTCTCTTACCGGATAGGAACGGCAAAATTTTTTACACTTCTTTTACTTCTTTATCTCACATGAACTAAAAGCCAGGGCATGAAGCAGTTAATGGCTAATTAAAGGGAACAAAAAGAAAGGAAAAAACAATCCAGACGGTATCAGCGGCAGGCTACAAGAATAAATTGTGATTTCACAAGATTGGTGTTATAATAAGAGAAAAGCTCCTGCCGGGGCAGCCGCCCCGGTGGTATGGATAGAAAGGCAGGAAAACAATATGCACATCAGCTATAAACCACTCTGGCACACACTGTTAGAGCGTGATATGAGAAAAGAGGATTTAAGGCTTGCCGCTGGTATGACAACGAATATGATTGCCAACATGAGCAAAGAGGGAAAGCACATCAGCATGGACACATTAGCCCGTATCTGCGAAACGCTGAATTGCGAGATTACAGATGTGATTGAGTTAGTACCAGACGAGCCTGCTTCCACAGGAGGTAAGGAACATGAGCGAATTGAAACAAAGAATAACGGAAAACGGAATTGATTATATCCTTGTCGGAGATTATTACATCCCAGATTTGAAGCTGCCGGAAGAACACCGCCCTATCGGAAAGTATGGACGGTTACACCGGGAATATTTGAGAGAAGTCCACCCAGCCAGATTGAACACATTGATACTGACCGGAGAATTGTGGACATATCTTGCAGACCTGAACGAACAGGCACAGGAACGGTTAGACACCATCATGGAGCAGATGAAAGCTGCCGAGGGCGTGACCGAAGAATTGAAGCGTACTTCTCAGATGGAATGGGTGCAGCGTTGCAATAACATTCATAACCGGGCAGAAGAAATTGTTTTACATGAGATGATTTATTCATAACGGTATGGTAGAATGATTATGACAAATAAGAATTTGTGGAGGAGATATTTTGAGAACATACAAGGATAAAGAGGAATTAAAAGATGAGATAAATAAAAGCTTTGAAAAGTATATTTCTGAATTTGATAATATTCCTGAATCTTTAAAAGGTAAGAGAATAATCGAAGTAGATAGAACACCAGCAGAAAATCTTGCTTATCAAGTTGGATGGACAACATTAGTTTTGAGATGGGAAGATGATGAGAAACATGGAATTGAAGTGAAAACACCATCAGATATGTTTAAGTGGAATCAGTTAGGCGATTTATATCAATGGTTTACAGATACTTACTCACATTTGTCATTAGCAGAATTGAAAGATAGATTAAAAGAAAATATTACATCTATCCATACAATGATTGACTCAATGAGTGAGGAAGAACTATTTCAACCACATATGAGAAAGTGGGCTGATGATGCTACAAAAGCAGCGGTATGGGAAGTTTACAAGTTCATTCACGTTAATACTGTTGCTCCTTTCGGAACTTTTAGAACTAAGATTAGAAAATGGAAAAAGATAGCACTGTAAATTTCCAGTTTGTTGAGATGGAAAGAGTTATATAAATTAGAATTTGGAGGGAAGAAATATGCAGACGATTATTGTGTTGTTAAATCCAGGAATGCTTGAAAATGCTGATTTGGATTTGAGATATCGCATACCAGACCGTATCGAAGAGGTATCAAATTCTTTGATACAAAGCAATGGATATGATTATATAGACACAGAGGACGGAGACCCTGGACCATTGATGGGTATTTGGTTGGAAACTGAAAATGCACATAGAAACTGGCATATAGTGAGGGATTTGTTTCAAAGGGAAAAATTTATAGGAAATGATTTATCTTTGTCGGCTCAGATATATATTTCCGAAAAAGATACTGACGATTTAGAAAACTGTGTGCTTGTTTTTCCTGAATAACAATTCCAGTTTATAGGGGAGTTGAACAGAGTAAAAAATCGGAATTGGAGGTAGAATATGAAAAAAATCAGTATCGACGAAACGAAGCTTCCAGCCGTAATGGAAATTATTGAAAAGGCGGCACTACTCATGGACGAAAAAGATTGTGATAGTGATAAAGAAGCAAAAAAAGAGTTAGGGCAGCTACAAAAGAACTTGAGAGAAATTACTGGAAATAAGAAGATAAAAATTAATATCTTTCAAGCTTATTGGAGTTACACCGATTTAGAAACAACAGCACGCAGAGCCTTAATGTCTCCGCCAATGAAATCTAATTTATCAAATGAGCAACTCAAGGAAATCGTTTTACACATTCTGAAGTTTGGGGAAGGGGAAAGAGATTGGTGGTTGAAATATCTGGAGATTAACACCGGCTTAGACAATCTTACCGACTATATTTTTTATCCTGACTTAATTGGTTTGGACTTCGACGCTACTTTGGAACAAATTGCTGATAAAATAATTGCAGATAGGAAATGAACTTGTCGCTTTGAAATTTTAACTGAATAACCACAGCACGAACCGCTGCTACATGGAAGCCAACACAACCATGCAACAGCGGTTTTTTGTTACCGTTTTTTCCTCTGGCTCATAGGCGTTCCCATTTTCTTTGATTTTTGGAGAATCCGAATCAGCCAGCGAAATTCTTCTTCTGATAAATTTTTGTAGTTGATACCGAGCTGCTTGCAGTAAAGCAGTGCTAGTTTTTCCAAACGGCTGCCCTTGAAATTTTCGACCGCTTCCAGATTTTCTTTCAGTTCATCGGCAACGGTGGTCTGTGGTGCACTCTCGCTGTCCTTTTTGTGGACTTCCCGAATATCCCGGATAATAAGGTTGAGGTCATCCAACACCATGTGGCTGAAATATTCATCATCGCTGATATGGGCGGCTTGTAGCACTTTCAAATGTGGGTCATCTTCGCCGGGGCGATACCGTTCAATAATTTCATGCCGGACAGTATCAACAAGGGCGTTGAGGTTTTGAATCTGCATGGTGGCAATACCATCCACATAAATCTCAATGTCCGCAAGAAACTTGATAAAATCCTTATGAGTGGCAAGTTCGCAGAGCAGACGGTTGTTAATCCGACCGCTTTTCAGAAGTGCCACCATTTCATCATTCAAATTCAGCTCTGTTAATGGCGTGTTGCTCTCCTCCATATTCTCTGTCCGGCAAAATAGATAATCAAGGGACACACCATAGAACTCTGCCAGTGTGATAAGGTTGCCATGGTTGATTTCCTTAAAATCATCTTTTTCATAACTTCCAAGAGCTGATTTGGAAATGCCAGTCTGTTTTGCCAGTTCTTCCAGTTTTAGCCCTTTATTCACTCGTAAATCTTTTAATCGTTCCTGTATGGAAGTAGCCCCTTTCATTGAAACAGCCCCCTTTCTGACGGCATTTATAACCGTTGAATTGATTATATCATATCCATTCCGCAATCGTGGAAAATTTTTGATTTTTCAATTTTTTCCTATATTTCGGACATTCAGCACTGGGCACAAAAATGTTCTATGATACAGGTAGTTCATCGATGGATTATTCCAATCGAATGACCAGCCTGTGTGGGATATGCTTCCCCGGCAATGTAGTGCCATGACTTTTGGCGGGGATGTGGAGGAACCCTGACCGAAACGAGCGTACCAAAGGGAGCGATACGCCGCTGTGAGATTCAGGGGAGGAACGACACCGGGGAGAACTGGCGAACTGACACTGAAATGATACCGAAACACGACAATCTGATAGGGGGATAGTCTACCCTATCGCTGATACTTCGGGAGATTTTAAGCGGCTCTATGGCTGTAATTTTGCCGAAAATCGCCCCGAAACCATACACTAAAACGGGAGGAAACACAATATGCCGAGAATGAGCAAAAAGAGGAAGCATGAGCTTTCCTTTTACCTCAATGACCGGGGGCGTGTCACTTACAACGAATTATGCCGGAAATGCCAGCATGGGTGCAGGCAGAGCTTCCGGGCGGTTGTAGTTGACTGTCCCCGTTATTTATCCAAACGAGCAAAGAAAAAGGAGGAACACACCGAATGAATTTTGAATTTATGACGATAGACACACCCTTGCCGCCCTGTATGCCTTTTCCCAGAGCGTTGACAGGATTTCCAGTCAGCAGCACCGCAAAGGTCATGTACTGCCGGATGTTGGACGCTATGCTCTCCAACGGTCAGGAGGACGAGAACGGAATCCTGTTTGTCTGCTTCCCTGTTACAGCCATTGCCGCAGTCCTGTCCCGCAGCTCCATGACGGTCAAGCGTTCTCTGAATGAACTGGAAAACGCCGGACTTATCATGCGGGTGCGTCAGGGTGTGGGACAACCGAACAAGATTTATGTGCTGATACCGGGAAAGGAGGACGCTGCCCTTGCCTGATGCCTCAAAGCTGGAAAAACTCAGCCGGGAGCTGGAGAAAAGCGAAAAGAAACTGTGGAAAGCTATCAATGATGAAAAGGCATTACAGCACCAGTTGAAGCAGCTTACCAGAAAGGAACGGACGCACCGGCTCTGCACTCGTGGCGGTATGCTGGAAAGTTTTCTGCAAGAACCGGAACGCCTGACAGATGATGATGTAATGCTGTTGTTGAAACTCATTTTTCACAGACAGGACACGCAGGAACTATTGAAAAAACTGCTGGAACGGGAGAAGGCGGAAACCCCTTAGTTTACTAAGGGCGCAATTATACACCACCCAGAGGTTGGTGCATTGCGTTCTCCGAAGGCTCCTCGCCGGAGGGCTGTGATTTTCCGCAGTCATGGTCTGCTCGAAATCATACAGGGGACGCTACGCTTCCCCTGCGCTGGCTGCCGCCAGCTACCCTTTTGTGGACTTGCCATCTGGGGACACCTTGCGTTGCAAGCTGTTCCCAGCCGACAAGTTTCATAAAATATGCTATCTTTTCGATAGGTGATGAAGTATAATGAAGATGACAATAAATAAGAAGTTGTGGGGGGTGATTTTATGCTAAATGAAAAAGAAATCAGATATGGTTTTGACTATTATCATAGAGATGAACCTAAAAGTAAATGGGTTACAGAGCTTTCTGAGTATGATGGCGAAAGTAATATAACTATCAACTGCACACAACTTAGTGATAAATATAAAGCAAAAGATAAAAAGAGAATTGTGCAAGAATGGATAGATTTTCTGAATGATAATCCTTGTGCTTTCACGCAATTAACATTTGGCACGAGAGTATCACAAGAGTTATTTAATGCTATTTGCTCTCAAACGCAACTAAAAAAACTTTATATAAAATGGGGGGCATATCCTGATATTTCTCGAATAGAGAATTTAACAAAACTTGAATATTTGCATATTGGATCAGGTGTATCAGTTTTAGATATAGAGCCTATTACAAAACTTGAAAATCTTGTTGCTTTAACAATTGAAAACTTCCAAGAAATTAATGATTATAATTCTTTGGCTAGAATAAAAAAATTAGAAAGTCTTTCTCTTGAGGGTAATTTTGCTAGCTCAAAAAAGATTCATGTAAATTCTTTAGATTTTTTAGCGGATATGAAGCAGTTAAGGTTTTTAAGTTTGCTTACTGTTAACTTAAAAAGCAAAGATTACTCACCTGTTTTAGAGCTTATAAATCTCGAACATCTCACATTAGGGTCTTATAAAGAAGTTAGACTTTTATATGATAAACTTATTAAACTTCCCAAGTTGAAATATGGAATGCTTTTAGAAAAGCCAACTTTATATACGGGTATTCAAAGTCAAGAAAATAAATAAATCCCAGTTTGTTATTCCACACACATCGGGTCAACTTGCCCCGAACTTTTACAACTAAATACCCGCCGTCCACACAGCGGCACACCAAGCAGGAAATCTGAAAAAGGTCTCCTGCTTTTTTTCTGCCCAAAATGAGGTGATAAAACGCCACCCCATCCACTAATTACCGAAAGGAGGGACACGAAATGCCCTGTCCACACAACGAAATTTCTATTGTGCAGCGCAGCCAACAGCAGTCTGCGGTTGCCGCCGCTGCTTACCAGAGCGGCGAAAAGCTGTTCTGTGAATACGACCAAGAAGTGAAGCACTACCCGGAAAAGCGTGGTATCGTCCACAATGAAATCCTGCTTCCGGCAAACGCACCGCCTGAGTATGCAGACCGCAATACTTTGTGGAACGCCGCCGAAGCGGTGGAAAAGCAATGGAACTCCCAGCTTGCAAGGCGGTGGGTGCTTACTATCCCCAGAGAGATACCGCCCGACCAGTACGCTGTCCTTGTCCGGGAGTTCTGCCAGCAGCAGTTTGTTTCCAAAGGCATGATTGTTGATTTTGCCATCCACGACCCCCATCCGCCGGGACACAATCCCCACTCCCATGTCCTGCTGACCATGCGGGCAATGGACGAACATGGGAAATGGCTTCCCAAGAGCCGCAAGGTTTATGACCTTGACGAGAACGGGGAACGGATAAAACTTCCGTCCGGCAGATGGAAAAGCCATAAGGAAGATACGGTGGACTGGAACGACCAGAAGTATTGTGAAATCTGGCGGCATGAATGGGAGGTCATCCAGAACCGCTATCTGGAAGCCAATGACCGCCCGGAGCGTGTGGACTTGCGTTCCTATGCCAGACAGGGGCTTGATATTATCCCTACTGTCCATGAGGGGGCTGCTGTCCGACAGATGGAAAAGCGTGGTATCCAGACGAATATCGGAAACCTGAACCGGGAAATTAAAGCCGCCAACAGCCTGATGAAGTCCATCCGGCAGCTCATCCAAAACCTCAAAGGCTGGATTACCGAGCTGGGCGAAAAACGGAAAGAACTGCTTGCACAGAAAGCGGCGGAGGAAGCTGTCTTTCTTCCCAATCTACTGATGAAATATATGGAAATACGAAAAGAAGAACGGAAAGACTGGACGAGAGCTGGACAAAACCGGGGGACTTCTAAGGACTTAAAGGCAGTCAGCGAAGCCCTGTCTTATCTCCGGCGAAAGGGGCTTTCCACTGTGGAGGATTTGGAAGCATTTCTGAAATCTTCCGAGAAATCTGTTGCCGACTACCGCAGCCAGATGAAGCCCAAGGAAACCCGCAGCAAAGTGATTGACGGGATTCTTTCCGCCCGGACAGACTGTAAGGAATGTAAGCCTGTTTATGAGAAGTACCAGAAGATATTTTTCAAGAAAACGAAGGAAACATTCAAACAGGAACACCCGGAGGTTGCCCGGTATGAGAAAGCCGCTGCCTACCTTGCCAAACACCCGGATGATAAGGACAGCACCAGAAAGGAGCTGCAACAGGAGCAGACAAAACTTATCAGCGAAATCGCAGAATTGAAAGTACCGTTAATCGATGTACAGGAGGATTTGAAGAAGCTGCGGGACATCCGCTACTGGGTACGGAAAGCCACACCCGGCACAGAGGAAAGCAAAGAGCCGCCCAAGAAACAGCCTATCAAGGAAGTCTTGCAGGATAAGGCTGACGAGAAAAAGACAGAGAAAACTGCCCCGGAGCAGACGAAACACAAACAACAAAATATGGAACTTTAACAGGCACTTGCCATTTTCAGATTGAGAATGTCAGGTGCTTTTTTCTTTTTAAGGAGGGATAGATTTGAATGTATTTGAAGCTGTGAAGCAGTCCGTCACAACAAGACAGGCTGCGGAGCATTATGGAATCCATGTAGGTCGGAACGGGATGGCTTGCTGCCCGTTCCATCACGATAAAACCCCAAGCATGAAGCTGGATCGGCGTTACCACTGCTTCGGTTGCGGTGCTGATGGGGATGTGATTGATTTTGCCGCCGCCCTGTATGGGCTTGGGAAGAAAGAAGCCACCGTACAACTGGCACAGGACTTCGGGCTTTCCTATGAGGACTGGAAACCGCCGGGAAAGGCAAAAAAGCCCAAGCCCCGGCAGAAATCCCCGGAGGAACAGTTTCAGGAAGCAAAGAACCGCTGCTTTTGTATTCTTGCCGATTATCTCCACCTGCTTATAGCATGGAGAACGGAATATGCTCCGCACTCCCCGGAGGAAGCCTTTCATCCCCGGTTTGTGGAAGCCTTACAGAAGCAAGCTCATGTGGAATATCTGCTGGATGTACTGCTGTTTGGGGAGACAGAGGAAAAAGCGGCTTTGATTACGGACTACGGAAAGGATGTGATACAGCTTGAACAGCGAATGGCAGAGCTTGCAGCCACAGACGCAGCAAGAATTAAAAAACACCATGAACGCCATGCAGCCGCCCCAGAGCGCCCCTGAAATCAAGGCGGGGCTGGAAACTACCGAGAAAGGCGGCGTCCGTCAGAGCATACGGAACTGCCTGACCGTATTCCAGCGTGACCCGCTGCTTTCCGGGGCTATCGCATACAACATCCTGACCGACCGCAAGGACATCATAAAGCCCATCGGCTTCCACAGGGAAAGCACTGCCTTAAACGATACGGATATGAAGTATCTGCTTCTCTATCTAGAAGAAACCTACGGGCTTACCAATGAGAAAAAGATTGATAACGCCATCGGGATTGTGGCGAATGAAAACAAGTACCATCCCATCCGGGATTATTTAAGTGCCCTTGTGTGGGACCGGACAGAGCGAATCCGTTTCTGTCTGCGGCACTTTCTGGGGGCTGACGCAGATGATTACACCTATGAAGCGTTGAAGCTGTTTTTGCTGGGCGCAATCTCACGAGCCTTTCAGCCGGGGTGCAAGTTTGAAATCATGCTCTGTCTGGTAGGCGGTCAGGGGGCTGGCAAGTCCACCTTCTTCCGTCTGCTGGCAGTCCGGGACGAGTGGTTCTCCGATGATTTGCGGAAGCTGGACGATGACAATGTGTACCGCAAGCTGCAAGGTCACTGGATTATTGAAATGTCGGAAATGATGGCAACCGCCAATGCCAAGAGCATTGAGGAAATCAAGTCATTTTTAAGCCGGCAGAAAGAGGTTTATAAGATACCTTATGAAACCCACCCGGCAGACCGCCCCCGTCAGTGCGTGTTTGGCGGCACTTCCAATGCCCTTGATTTTCTTCCCCTTGACCGTTCCGGCAACCGCCGCTTTATCCCCGTCATGGTGTACCCGGAGCAAGCCGAGGTTCATATTTTGGAGGATGAAGCTGCTTCCAGAGCTTATATTGAGCAGATGTGGGCGGAAGCGATGGAGATTTACCGAAGCGGCAGGTTCAAGCTGGCTTTCAGCCCCGCCATGCAGCGGTATCTCAAGGAACACCAGCGGGATTTTATGCCGGAGGACACCAAAGCCGGGATGATACAGGCGTATCTTGATAAGTACACCGGGAGCATGGTCTGCTCCAAGCAGCTCTACAAGGAAGCCTTAAACCATGCCTTTGACGAGCCGAAGCAATGGGAAATCCGTGAAATCAACGAGATTATGAACCAGTGCATTTCCGGATGGCGGTACTTCCCGAATCCAAGGATGTTTTCAGAATATGGCAGACAAAAGGGCTGGGAGCGTGAAAACCCGGCAACGGACTCCGGCAACCCGTCTGAAAAAACGATGGACGGTTTTGTGGAGGTCACAGAACAGATGCAGCTTCCATTCTGAAAAGGACAGCCCGTTGCACACCCTGTTGCTATCCCGTTGCCGAGCCGGTTGCCGGGGGAAATCCTTTATTTCCGGGCTTTTTCCCTCTTTAACAACCAAAACAACAGAAAAATAAAAGAAAAGTATAAATAGTAACCATCGCCAGATTGAGATTGTTTGCAAGGTCTTTTGAAGCCCGTTGCCGGACTTCGTTGCCGACACTCTCTGTCTGGCTGTTTTCATGTATGGAGGATAACTGCCTATGGCAAAAAACAAAACAGAGATTCATGTGACTACTGTGTTTGACGGGGAACTGGACGCAACCGATGTGTTCGTCAGCCTGATTTCCCAGAAATACGGCAAGACAAATACGAAAGAATATCTTGCTAAAAAGAAAGATATGAACTATAATGAAGATGAGGTTCAAAAGAGCCAGATACCGTCTGGATTGTGTGGGTAAATGGCTATGATGAACGAAATGGAATATAGAACAATCGGAAAAGCACTTGCCGGGGGCTATCGTGCGGCGGTCTATTGCAGGCTGTCAAAGGACGATGACCTGCAAGGCGAAAGTGCCAGTATCGCCAACCAGCGGGATATGCTGGAAAAATACTGCGAAAAGCAGGGATGGGAGGTTGTAGCAGTCTATCAGGACGATGGCTTCACAGGTCTTAATATGGAGCGTCCTGATTTACAGAGAATGTTGAGAGCCATTGAGCGAAAGCAGATCAACCTTGTTGTCACGAAAGACCTCAGCCGTCTGGGGCGGAACTATCTGCAAACCGGGCATTTGATTGAGGACTTTTTCCCAAGAAACGGCGTCCGCTATATCGCCATGAATGACGGTATCGACACCCTGCGGGATAACAATGACATTGCCCCGTTCAAGAATATCCTGAACGAGATGTACAGCAAGGATATTTCCAAGAAAGTCCATTCCTCTTATCTTCTGAAAGCACAGAAAGGACAGTTTACCGGGTGTCTTGCCCCCTTTGGGTATCGGAAAGACCCGGAGGACAGAAACCATCTGCTCATTGACGAGGAAACCGCCCCGATTGTACGGCTGATTTTTGGGTATGCCCTAAACGGTCATGGTCCCAACTATATCCGCAGACGGCTGGAGGAAGAAAAAATACCCTGCCCCACATGGTGGAACCGGGAACGGGGGCTTCGCAATATCCGCACCAAATGGGAAAAGAAAGACCCGGAAAACGGGCGGTATATGTGGGACTTCTCCGTTATCAAAGACCTTTTGATTAACCCGGTCTACACTGGGGCGATTGCTTCCCAGAAAAAGGACTACCGTTTCAAAATCGGTACAATCCGGGAGAAGAAGCCGGAGGACTGGATTGTGGTGGAGGGACAGCATGAACCGCTGATTGACCGCATGAGCTTTGACATTGTGCAGAACAAGCTGAAATCCCGCCAGCGTCCGGGACAGACCAATGAAATCAGCCTGTTTGCCGGATTGATAAAATGCGGCGAGTGTGGGAAATCTCTGACGGTACGCTACACCAACGCAAAACATCCCCAGCAGATTTACTCCTGCAAGACCTACAATGCCTTTGGAAAGAACCACTGCACCCAGCACCGGATTGATTATGACATCCTTTACAGCCATGTGCTGCGGAAAATCCGGGAATGTGCCAGAGCCGCCCTGATGGACGGGGAAGCGGTTGCCGACCGCCTGACCAATACCTGCGAAGCTGAGCAGCGGGAACAGCGGGAAGCAATGGAACGCTCCCTTACAAGGGACGAGGAACGGATTGAGGTTCTGGACAAAATGGTCATGCGGCTTTATGAGGATATGATTGCAGGGCGTATCAGTGAGCAGAATTTCAACACTATGCTGGAAAAGACACAGACCGAGCAGACGGAGCTTAAAGCAAAAGTGTCCGAGGGCAGGAAGCGGCTGTCCGATGAAGTCCAGCTTGCCAATGACGCAAAGCAGTGGGTGGAAGTCATTCAGGAATACGCCAACATCACAGAGCTGGATGCAGACACCCTCAACCGCTTAATCAAAGAAATCGTCGTGCATGAACGCATTGACGAGGATAAAACAAGACACATTTCTATTGAAATTCATTTTAATCTCAAACCCATCCCAGAGGTGGAACAGGTCACTGCCTGACCTGTCCCGCCGGGACGGTTCTCTTAAAAACACCATATAGATTTTTTGTATGCCGCCGCCCGCCATCGAGCAGAGTTTTACACCTAATTGGGGATAAAACAGCTCATGGCGGGCGGCGGCATCATCCTTTTGGGAACTACGCTGATCCCCCTGTTGTCTGGCTTATTCTAAGGAGGGCTTATGGATTTTCTCACCGACTGGCTCACGAACTGGCTGAAAGAGCTGTTGATCAGCGGCATCATGGGGAACCTCGAAGGGCTCTTTGATACCGTCAATGCCAAAGTCGGAGAGATTGCGGTACAGGTAGGGACTACCCCGGCGGACTGGAACGCCGGGGTTTTCTCCCTTATCCGCCAGCTTTCCGAAACGGTAATCCTGCCGATTGCCGGATTGGTGCTGACCTTTGTTGCCACCTACGAGCTGATACAGATGCTTTTGGAAAAGAACAATATGCACGAGTTTGATGTGGCGAATATCTACAAATGGGTATTCAAGACCGCTTGTGCCATCCTCATTCTTTCCAACACCTTTGATATTGTCATGGCGGTGTTCGATGTGTCGCAGAGCGTGATTGCGGATGCGGCGGGGCTCATCCAAGGCTCCACTGACATTACGCCGGATATGCTGGCGGAGCTGGAAACCACGCTGGAGGGCATGGACTTGGGGCCGCTCCTTGGCCTGTGGCTCCAGTCCTCTGTGATCGGGCTGACCATGCAGATCATGGGGATTATCATTTTCGTTCTGGTGTACGGAAGAATGATTGAAATATATTTAATGACCAGTCTGGCCCCTCTCCCCGTTGCCACGCTTTCCAACCGGGAGCTGGGCGGCACAGGGCAGAACTACCTAAAATCCCTGTTCGCCGTGGGCTTTCAAGGGATGCTCATACTGGTCTGTGTTGCGATCTATGCGGTGCTCATCCAGGGCATCGCCACAGGCGGCGATCCGATTGGAGCGATATGGGGAACCGTAGGCTATACGGTTCTTCTGTGCTTCATGCTGTTTAAGACAGGCGGCATCGCCCAGCGCATCTTCGGGGCGCATTAAACGGACGGACTTCGGGACAATTTGTCCCGAGGTCGGGAAAGGAGGAAACAATTTTGGATAAGGATGTCATATTAACCCCGGAACAGATCGCCGCCGAGGAGCGGCGCTGGCTGTTCGATGCGCCGATTGCGGAGCTGGCCGAGGTAAAAGGCGTGACGGTGGACGAGGCGGTTAAGCTGCGGACGGACGCAATTTTGCAGGAGGCCGCTGTTCCCATCGAAGTCACGGTTCGCCCGATTGAGCCCCAGGGCAAGCTCATCGGCTTTGCCAGCGTCAACTATGGCGGTGTAGTGATTGACGATTTCAAGGTGGTGGATGGTAAGAACGGGATTTTCCTTGGGGCTCCCAGCAAACCCGATCCCACCAGCAGGACGGGCTACCGCTCCACGGTGCGGATCAATGACCGGGCCACCCAGGAGCGGCTCAATGCGGCGGGAGCCCAGGCATACCATTCAGCGGTGGAAAAGCTCATCGCCCGGGCCGAGGCAGTCCGCCCCACCCCGATCAAGGAGCAGATGGCACAGGCCGCAAGGGAGGCCGGGAAGGAAAATGCCGCCCGAACCGCCCCGGCAAAAAAGAAGGAGGCCCGGGATGACAGGTGATGTGACCTCGAGACAAATTGTCCCGAAGTCTCCAGCCTGCCCGGAGGGGCTGTTTTTGATGGACGGGATTGAAGGGCTGCGCTCTTTGCCGAGGCACTCGGTTGATATGCTCCTTACCGATCCGCCCTATGGCACTACCCGGAACTTTTGGGATGTGCCGCTCCCGCTCCCGGAGCTGTGGGAGGCGGTCAAGTGGGCTGTCAAGCCGGATGGCGCAGTGCTGTTTTTCGCACAATGCCCCTATGATAAGGTGCTGGGGGCATCCAACCTCTCTATGCTCCGCTATGAATGGGTGTGGTACAAAAGCAGGTGTACTGGCTTTCTCAACGCAAGGCGGGCTCCCCTAAAGCGGACAGAAAACATTCTGGTGTTTTATCAAAAATTGCCCTATTACGATCCGCAGTTTGAACAGGGCAAGCCCTATAAGAAAATTTCCCGGACAGGGGACAACAGCCCCAACTATGGAAAATTCCTGCGTTCCAGCAGTGGATCAGAGGATGGCCTTCGTTTCCCCGGAAACCTGCTGGCCTTTTCTTCCGTACAGCGCACCGTCCACCCTACGCAGAAGCCCGTGGAGCTGTGCGAATATCTCATTAAGACCTACACCCGGCCCGGGGAGGTGGTGGCAGACATCTGCGCCGGGAGCGGCACAACCGCCGTTGCCGCCCTCAATACGGGCCGCCGCTTTGTATGCTTTGAAACCGCCCCGGCCTTTTACGCCGCCGCCAGTGAGCGCATCCGGCTGGCTGATGAGGCGGTCAAAGCCGGGCAGAAAGGAGTATGATTATCGGAAACTATTCTATCATTTATGCCGATCCCCCTTGGCAGTACCAGCGCAGTAAGGTACAGGGGGCGGCAGAAAACCATTACCCCACAATGGGGATTGACGAGCTGTGTGCGCTCCCGGTGGCTGATCTGGCCGCCCCGGACAGCGCACTTTTTTTGTGGGCGACTTTCCCCCAGCTTCCGGCGGCCCTGCGGCTCATAGAAGCGTGGGGCTTTCGCTATAAGTCCGTGGCCTTTGTCTGGCTGAAAAAGAATAAAAAGGCGGACAGTTGGTTTTATGGCCTTGGCTTCTGGACGAGGGGAAACGCCGAGATCTGCCTGCTGGCTACCAGAGGACATCCCAAACGGCAGGCGGCAAATATCCATCAGTTTATCATTTCCCCGATTGAAGCCCACAGCAAAAAGCCGGACGAGGCCCGGGAAAAGATCGTAGCCCTTATGGGCGACCTGCCCCGGGTGGAGCTCTTTGCCAGACAGTCCCCGCCCGGCTGGGAGGTGTGGGGAAATGAAGTGAAAAGCACGATCCCGGACTTTGGGACAAAGTGTCCCGAGGTTAAAGGGGCCGGAAAGGAGGCTGATCCATGCCCTATGTGAATGTACCCAACGACCTGTCAAAAGTAAAAACCAAAATGGCCCTAAACCTTACCAAACGCCAGCTCATCTGTTTTGGCTGTGCGGCGGCGGTAGGCATCCCGTCCTATCTGCTGGCCCGGGGCTCTATCGGCAATACCGGGGCCATGTTCCTTATGCTGGCCGTGATGCTCCCGGCGTTTCTTCTGGCCATGTATGAAAAAGACGGGCTCCCGGCGGAAAAGGTGCTGAAAAACATCATACGGGCCCGGTTTCTGCGTCCCGGAGTGAGGCCCTATCAGACACAAAACATTTACGCCCCCTTTGCCGGGCGGGGCGCTGTGAGAAAGGAGGATGCGATTGCGAAAGGCAAATCCAACCAGCGGAAGAAAAACCGCAAAGTCTAAAAACAGGGCGGCCCTGTCCTCCCAGCAGACGATCCTCTATGTGGCGATGCACCCGGACGGGGTATGCAAGCTCCCCGGCGGGCTCTACACAAAGACCGTGGAATATGAGGACATCAATTATTCCGTGGCATCCACCGAGGATCAAACTGTGATCTTTGGCGGCTGGAGCTCATTCCTCAACTACTTTGACAGCTCCCTGCCGTTCCAGCTTTCCTTTATCAACCGCCGCTCCCACTCCCGGAGCCGCTATAAGGTAAACATCCCCCAGGCGGATGATGATTTTAACAGCGTCCGGGAGGAATTTACCGGGATGCTGAAAAACCAGATCGCCCGGTCTAACAACGGGATTGAACGCTCCAAGTACATTACTTTCGGCATCCCAGCCGGAGGGATTGTGGAGGCCCGGCCCCGTCTGGAGCGTGTGGAGGCCGATGTGATAGGCAACTTTAAGCGGCTGGGCGTTCCCTGTGAACCGATGGACGGGCGGGCAAGGCTGGCCCTGCTTCACAGTCAGATGCATCCGGGCAACCGGGAACCGTTCCGCTTTTCATGGAAGGACATCCCGCAGACGGGGCTCGGCACCAAGGACTATATCGCCCCGGACAGCTTTGACTTCCGGCACTCCCGCCTGTTCCGGGTGGGCCAGTATTGGGGCGCTGTTTCCTACTTGCAGATTTTGGCGTCTGAGCTCTCGGATAAACTGCTGGCAGAAATTCTGGAGCTGGATGCGGAAATGACCGTAACCCTCCATATCCAGACGGTGGATCAGCTAAAGGCCATCAAAACCATCAAGGGAAAAATCTCCGACATTGGGAAAATGAAGGTGGAGGAACAGCGGAAGGCTGTCCGGGCCGGGTATGATCCCGACATTCTCCCGCCCGACCTCATTACCTTTTCCAAGGATGCGGCGGAGCTCCTTGCCGACCTCCAGTCCCGCAACGAGAGAATGTTCCTTTTGACTTTTACGGTAGTCAATATGGCACCTACCCGCCAGCGGCTGGAAAACGATGTGTTTACCGTGGGCGGCATCGCACAGAAATACAACTGCGTCCTCAAGCGGCTGGACTGGCAACAGGAGCAGGGCTTTGTGTCCTCGCTGGCCCTCGGCTACAACGAAGTGGAGATCCAGCGTGGTATGACAACCAGCTCCACGGCAATTTTTATCCCCTTTATGACAAGGGAGCTGCGGATGGACGGGCAGGCCCTCTACTATGGCATGAACGCCCTTTCCCACAATGTCATCATGGCTGACCGCAAAAAGCTGAAGTCGGCCAACGGAATGTACCTCGGCTCTACGGGCTCGGGAAAATCCTTTGCGGCAAAGAGGGAACTGCTCAATGTCTTTCTGACCATCCCCCAGGATCGGATTATCATTGTTGATCCGATGGGCGAATATGCCCCTCTGGTTCGCAGGCTGGGCGGACAGGTGATCGAGATTGCCCCGGACAGCCCCCACAACCTAAACCCGATGGATGTGGAGCTCAACATGGCCGCCGGGGAGAGCCCTCTTTCCATGAAGGCGGATTTCCTGCTTTCCCTGTGCGAGCTGGTGGTAGGCGGAAAGGAAGGCTTACAGCCCATCGAAAAGACAGTTGTTGACCGCTGTGTGCGGCTGGTGTACCGGGAACAGGCCCTTGGGCTTGATACGGGAAAAACCCCGCTTTTGCAGGACTTGTACGAGGAGCTCTTAAAACAGCCGGAGCCCGAGGCCCGGCGTGTGGCAACTGCCCTTGAGCTCTACTGCACCGGCTCCCTCAACCTGTTTAACCATCCCACGAATGTGAAAACCGACAGCCGGGTGGTGTGTATCGTGCTGAAAAACATGGGAGAAAACCTCCGTAAGATCGCCATGCACATCACAAATGAATTTGTGTCCCAGGCGGTAGATACCAACTTCCGAGAGGGCGTGGCGACATGGTGCTATTTTGACGAGTTCCATGTCCTGCTCCGTGATCCGCTGACCGCCAGCTATTTTGTGGCGGTGTGGAAAATGCTGAGAAAGAAAGGCTGCGTTCCCAGCGCCCTCACGCAGAATGTGAAAGACCTTCTGGCCAGCCGGGAGATCGAGAACATTTTGGATAACACCGACTTTATGATTTTGCTCTCGCAGGCTCAGAGTGACCGGGCGATTTTGGCAAGACAGCTCGGTATTTCCGAGCACCAGCTTTCCTACATTACCCACTCTAATTCCGGCGAGGGCCTGCTGTTTTACGGGAATGTGACCATCCCGTTTGTGGATCGATTCCCGAAGGGGGAAATCTATGACCTCTTAACCACCCGACCGGAGGATATGAAGAATGAAACGAAAACCGAATAAACCACACCCGGAGGCCCAAACGCATACCGGGCCTGGAGGCTCGGCTTTTGGGGCTGGCTCTGAACAGGAGCCCGGGGCGGCTGGCACTTCGGGACAAAGTGTCCCAAAGTCAAAATTCCGGCAGAAAAGCCAGCAGGAACAGGCGGCGGCATCCAAGCTCCGCATGGAAAAGCGGGGCAAAAAACGGGAGGCCGCCAGGGAAAAACTGGCAAAGCAGAAGCCGCCCAAACAAAAAGGCCCGATCCGTAAGGCGGCGGGGGCCGCCGGATGGGGCGTTCACGGCTTTGTGCATGGCAAGCTCTACGAGGTGGAGCAGGAAAATGTAGGAACCGAAGGAGCCCACCGCTCGGAGCTTGCCGGGGAGGTTGTCCTGCGGCATGGCTCCCGGTTTGTAAAGCGCAAAGTCCGGGAGCATCCGACAAGGGCGGCCAGCCGGGCTGAGGCCAGGTATCAGAAAGCGGCGGCGGATTATCATTTCCACACCGCCGCACAGGAGCACCCGGAACTTTCCCAAAACTATTTTACACGGTACTGGCAGAAACAGCGGCTTAGAAGGCAATACCAGAAGCGGGCGAAGGAGGCCGCAAAACAGGGAACCAAAGCCGCCGGAAAAACAGCCGCCGCCACGGAAAAGCTGACAGCCCGGGCCGCCGGGTTTGTGAAGCACCATCCAGTCGGATGCCTGCTGGCACTGGCCTGTGTCTTTGTGATCGTCCTGCTCCAGTCCTGTTCGTCCTCGCTGGTGTCCATCGGCAACGCTGGAGCCGGGGCGCTGGGAGCCACCACTTACCCCTCTGAGGATGAGACGATTTTAGGGGCGGAGGCGGCTTATGCCGGGCTGGAGACAGAACTGCAAACCTACCTTGATACTTACGAAAGCACCCACGATTATGACGAATACCACTTCGATCTGGACGAGATTGAACACGATCCCTATGTGCTCATTTCCCTGCTGTCGGCGCTCCATGAGGGGGAATGGACGCTTTCACAGGTGGAGAGCTCCCTGCAAATGCTCTTTGACCGCCAGTATATTCTGACGGAGCGTGTGGAGGTGGAGACACGCTATGACAGCGACGATGAACCCTATTCGTGGTACATCTGCTATGTGACGCTGGAAAACAAAAACCTGTCCCACCTGCCTGTTTCTCTGTTGAGCGAAGAACAGATGTCCCGGTACTCCATCTATATGTCCACCCTCGGCAACCGTCCCGACCTGTTCCCGGAGTCCGGGTATGTGGACAAATACACCAAGCCGCCTGTGGATTATGAGGTGCCGGGGGAATATCTGGACGATGAAACATTCGCCGCTATTTTCTCGGAGGCAGAGAAATACATCGGCTATCCCTATGTGTGGGGCGGCTCCAGCCCGTCTACATCTTTTGACTGCTCCGGCTATGTGTCATGGGTGATCAATCATTCCGGCTGGAATGTGGGCCGCCTTGGGGCGCAGGGGCTTTACAACATCTGCACCCCGACCAGCTCCCCAAGGCCCGGCGACCTTGTGTTTTTCAAGGGAACCTATGATACCCCGGGCGTGAGCCACTGTGGGATTTATGTAGGCGATGGGAGGATGCTCCACTGTGGCGACCCCATCGGATACGCAAACTTAAATACAAGCTACTGGCAGTCTCATTTTTACGCCTACGGGCGTTTACCATGATTGGAGGTCATTTATGGCAACAGCAAAAAGCATGAAAATCCAGGCCGAGATTGATAAGGTCAAGGCCAAAATCAGCGAACAGCAGGCCCGGCTCAAGGAGCTGGAGCAGAAAAAGCTGGAGGTGGAAAACAGCGAGATTGTGGACATCGTGCGTGGCATGAGCATCCCCCTTGCGGAGCTGCCCCTGTTGTTTGAAAAGCTGAAAGGCGGCGGAGCTTTGGGACAAAGTGTCCCGAAGTCCACACATGGGGCCCCCGCAAAGTCGGATGACTTTGTGGGGAGAGGAGACACAACGGAGCGGGCGGATTTCGGCGGCAACGCCGACGAAGGAGCTCAAGCGGAGTTTGTGCAGACGAAGGAAAAGGAGGAAAACTGAATATGAAACGGTTTCGAGTTTTGACAGCGGCGCTTTGTGCCGCTGTTTTGTTATGCGGTTTTAGCGTTCCCGCCTATGCCTACGCAGGCGGCGAGGGCGAGGACTATGGCGATCCCACAATGGAACCCCCGGCCCCGGAGCCGACTATTACGCCGGGCGAGGGCTTTTCTGAGGAAGGAAACCTTGTAACCCGTGATCTGCTCTATGACGAGCACACCAACAAGCAGTTTATTACCGTCCAGACCAGCGGCGGCAATACCTTTTACATTGTCATTGATTATGACAAGCCTGTGGACGAGGAAGGCGAACAGTATGAAACCTACTTTTTCAGCGTTGTGGATGAGGGGGATCTGCTGGCCGCAGCCGAGGCCGCTGGCGTGGAACAGGCGGTCTGCTCCTGTCCGGAGAAATGTGCGGCGGGGGCTGTCAATACTGACTGCCCGGTATGCTCTGTCAATATGGGGAAATGCGTAGGCGCAGAGCCGGAGCCCGAGCCTGCCCCGGAGCCTGAGCCCGAACCCGAGAACCCGGGCAACGCCGGGATGCTCCTTTTGGTGCTGGCTGTCATGGGCATCGGCGGCGGGGCCGCATGGTATTTCAAGATTTACCGTCCGAAACACCAGCAGGCTGACCAGCCCGAGGAGGACGATGGCGGGGAGTACCCGGACGATGACGAGTTTGAAGATGACGGCCCCCCGTGGGCCGAGGAGGACGAAGCCGAAGAAAAGGAGGAAATCAGATGAATTTTACCAGCAGTCCCTTTGAACGAATGATGAAAGAAAAACCCCGTCCCCAGGCTCCGGCTGTGAGAAAGCCGCCCCGGGGCTCGGCCTGCTACGGCTGTTCTTACTGGCGGGGCATCGGATGCGTGTCCTGCTACAAGGAGCTTTTGAAGACCCCGGCTGGCGGGAGGTGATGGATTGTCCCGTGAACTGACACACAAGGAAAAAACAGCGATCCGCTCTCTTGTGGTAACATGGTGCGCCAACTATGACCGGGAATACGGATGCCTGCCGCTGGACAGCGACTGCTATATGCTGGGTAAATGCTGGACGGGATCATACTGCCGCTATTTCCGGGAGTCCGTCCTACCCCTTGATCCGGCGATGGAAGCGTCCCTTATGAACGAGGGCCCAAGGCCGGATTTTAAGGTCTGCCCTGTCTGCGGCGGGGCCGTTGCCCCCGACAGGCGGCAGGCGTACTGTTCGGCGGCCTGTGCGAAGAAAGCCCACCGCCGCCAGCAACGGGAATATATGCGGAAAAAGCGGGGTGCATCTGTTGACAATTAAGCCCCCAAAAAACCGCTTGTAGCAAGGTTTTTTCGGGCCGTTTCCGGGGTGGGCCGTATGTTTCTATGTCCTGCCCCGGTTTGGCTCAAATGCTGTCAACATCTATACTGCGGAGCTTTGGGACAATTTGTCCCGAAGTCCTCGCTTTCTGGAAGGAGGTACTATGGACAAAAATCAAGGCTATTCCATTTTGAAGGCTGTGATGCTGGAAAATGGCAGGGGCTTTGCGCTGGGGCATCATCCCACAGCCCCATCCCCCTATGTCACATGGGCCTGTTACGATGATAAGGACGGCCAGCGGCAGTATGAATGGGGGCATTACGGCAATGATCTGTCCGCTATGGAACAGGATTTTTCAGACCGGGTAAAGGACTACCAACGGCTTTACCATGTGGAGATCGTGCAGACCGAGGCCCCCGGCCTTTACAAGTATTATTCTACCCAGCGGCCAGTGGACATCGGGACATTCCCAAAACCGCCCCACAATGCCCCGGATGAGATCGTCAACTATGACCGCCGCATCCCGGTGGAGGGCGGCGCATTTCTGGCATGGGGGCATCTGACTTATACGAGGCCGCTGACCGAAAAGGAGGCGTCCGACTATGAGCTCCGTCCTGCCCCCGTTATTTCTGAATTATCCCAGAAAAGCGAGGACAGGCCCCTTTCGATTGCCCGGCAGATGAAGGAGGCCGGGGCTCTGGCCGAGGCCAGCCGGGGCGATCCTGTTCATAAGAAAAAGGCCCCCGACCGGGGCGACCGATAGGAGGATTTGTATGGAAGAAAGATATAACCCGATGAAAAGTGCAGAGATCGCCACCGAGCACAATTACAATATGCTGGATGGTGTTCTCAATAACCAGGCCCCGCCCCCGGAGGAAAAGGAACTGGATAAGGTTAAGGAACCGCCCCACAAGCGCCGGAGCCGGGAACGGGAGGAACGATGACAAAGAAACGCCACCGCCCGATCCATCTCCATGTGATGGTGTCCGAGGAGGAGCAGGCCCTTATTCAACAGCGCATGGCCGAGGCGGGCATCCGCAATATGGGGGCCTATATGCGGAAAATGGCCCTCAATGGCTATGTGCTCCATGTTGACCTCTCGCCCGTCCGGGAGCTGGTATCGCTCCAGCGACGGTGCTCAAACAACCTCAATCAAGTGGCAATCCAAGCCAACACCTACGGCGGGATTTATCCCGAGGAGATCGCCGCTCTGCAACGGGACTATGCCGCCCTGTGGGGGCCGCTGTCCGAGCTGCTGAAAAAGCTCTCCGCATTGGTGGAGCTGTGAAATGACGGAGGAGCAATCTGCCCCTCCGTCTATTGTTATGAAGTAGAATAGTTGAACTGAATTAAAACATTCGGATGAGAATTTCCTTGATCTTTTCATATGGAACTCCACCGTACTCCAAAACCAGTACATAGATAAAACACTTCATCAACTGAAATGTAATTTTCTCCGTTTTAGAAATAGGTGGAATTGAGCCGTGTGCAGTGCTGTTGCGATAATCTGCATATGCCTGTGCAAAATCAGTATCTTTATCAACGCCCTCAATGCGAACATATTTTTCAATTAAAGGGGTAATTTCATTTACATACCTGTTCATGCAGAACTGAAATTTTTCTCTAATTGTGGTATCTGTATGACTAACCAGGCTACGAAAACTCTTAAAGGCTGCATTGGTCTTGTTATTTATTGAAACTCCAGATGCCAATATAGCATCATCAATGGTTTTAAGCAGAAGATCTTTAGTGATCTTGAACTTCTCATCGGTTTCGTATTTGAAATCTGGGTATCTTCGATTAAATTCACCCTCAAAGCTAATCGCTGTTATCAGCCATTTCGCACTGTCAAAATACCGGGCATCCTTGCCATCTAAAGGGATAAAAAAAGGATTGTAACAGTCTTGCTCTCTGCGTTCTGCTATGATGGAAAAAACATTAGGGAGACATTCACCTGGAAGATCATTATATGAAATACTTCGGCGGTTATCTGCAGAATACTGACTACAGTCGTGTTGACAAAACTGGGCTGTACCGAACTTAGCATATTTCTCGTTTTCTACTTTTCCATAAAGGTCCACATTATCTATTGGAACATCAGCTCTGAAATTAACAAACACCAAAAAGTCATGCACATAAAGATAGTATTGAGCTAATTTTGTAATAGATTTTGGTTCAGAAAATTTCATTGAAAGAGTAGTATTAACAGAACCAATGCTGCTATCTTCAGGCTTTAATGTAACGGAGGAACGAAAGGCCAAAGTACAGTCGATATGTTCTCCATTTATTATACATGAAAAATTCCGGGATGTATCCTCATAGTTTTTGAATGTTAATCCTCGAGCACCAAAACGGACCTCATCATGATCTATTCCAATCGCTCGGCGCGGAGAATAAAAGCCATTAAGTGCAGATGAGGAAAATTCAATTCGATCATAACAGTCTGCTGAAGAATTAGACAGGATATATCCTTTGCACACTAATTGCAGATTACTGCTAATTTGTGCAAGGGAGCCGCCGACAATATCACAGTCTAAAAAGAATATATATTTATTGTTGTGAGTGACACCTTTAAGATAATTGAAATGATAAACATCAGCAAAATCACTATTAAATTCATATGGAGTTTGTGTAATGGTGATTATATAATCGACAAAGAAAAATGGATACACTTTGTCATCAAGTTGAAATTTTCCATAGATAATATTGTTAGCCATAATACTTAACCTCCCTTGCATAATTTATTTTTAGTATATCATGTCACATAAACCACCGCAAGCTGAGGTGGCTGGTCTGGCAAGCTGGACAGTCTCAACTACTCGTTAAAGAGTTTTATCACAGGATAACGCTTTGTGACAATTTGTCCCGAAGTCCCCGGCGGCGGCTGGACAGACAGCCGCCGTTTTCTTTTGGAAGGAGGTGTGCTCACGGCTACAACTTATATCCGGCCCTACAAGGTGGCGGCTGGGAAAGGCGCTGTCCAGACAATGGAGGAACGCTTTGACTATGGGCTTAATCCGAAAAAGCTGGGAGCCCTGTCCTCATACCTCTGCGATCCGGCCACGGCTCCCGCTGAGTTTCTGCTGGTAAAGAGCCAGTACCAGGCGGAAACAGGCCGGGCCGTAGAGCGTGGAGCTCTGTTCTTTCAGATCCGGCAGGCGTTTCCGCCCGGCGAAGTGACAGCGGAGGAGGCCAACCAGATCGGCTATGAAACGGCCATGCGCTGGACGAAGGGAAAGTATCAGTTTTTTGTCTGCACCCACACAGACAAGGGCCACCTCCACAATCACATTTATTTCAATTCAACAGCCTTTGACCGTTCCCGGAAGTTCCATAATTTTATCGGCTCCAGCTTTGCCCTGCGGCGTCTCTCTGACCGGGTGTGTATTGAGCATGACCTCTCCGTGATCCAAAATCCAAAACAGCACAGCAAGGGCCGGTATCTCCATTATGGTCAGTGGATTGGGGAAAAGCCGCCATCTGCAAAACAGCGGGTGCGGCTGGCCATCGTGGAGGCTCTGCAAAAACAGCCCGCCGATTTTTCGGCGTTTCTGAGGCTTATGGAGGAGTCCGGCTTTCTGGTAAAGTATGGCCGTGGCGGTGTGATCTCTCTCCTTGCTCCCGGGCAGGATAAGCCCACCCGCCTGCGGGCATCTACCCTCGGGGATGGTTTTGATCCCGAGGACATCCGGGCTGTAATTGCCGGGGAGCGTCCGATCCCGGAGCTCCCGCAGGAGGCCCCGGCTCCTGCCCGGCGTGTCAATCTGATTATAGACATTCAAGAGCGCATAGCACAGGGCAAGGGCCCGGCCTATGAACGGTGGGCCAAGGTTTACAATTTGAAACAGATGGCTGCTGCGCTCCAGTACCTGCGGGAAAATGATCTAATGGACTATGAGGCGCTGGCGGCCAGTACAGAAAAGGCAGTAGAGCGTTTTCACACGCTGTCCAAGGAATTGCGGCAAACGGAGGCGGAGCTGGAAAAGACCTCCGGGCTCATGGCGGCTACTGTGGACTACACAAAAACCCGGCCTGTGTTTGACAGTTACAAGGTGGCCCGGTACAGTAAAAAATATCTGTCGGAGCATGAGGCGGAGCTTGCCACTTACCGAGCGGCCCGGGCTACTATGAATGAGCTTTTAGACGGTGCAAAACTGCCAAAGATGGCGGATATGAAAAAGTCCCGCCAGGAATTGGTGGGAAAGAAAAAAGCCCTCTATTCGGAATACCGCAAGGCCCAGGCGGATATGCGGCAGGCTGTGGCGGTTAAGGCGAACGTTGATCATATGCTCGGCGTAACGGACGGGCGGGAAAATAAGGCCCAGGAACGGTAGCGACAGGCCGCAGACAACAGGCGCATAGCGCCGGGACTTTGGGACAATTTGTCCCGAAGTCCAGCGGGTTTGGGGAGCTCCCCAACAAGCATTTTTGCGGGCCTGCGGCCAGCAAAAATTTCGGAGTGTGGCCACACCCGAATTGCTTGCCATTTCGTGCGCTTCCGCTACATGGCGCAAAAAAACAGAGGCCCTTATTCTGGAACCTCCGTTTCTCTGGCTTTCTTAATGCCCTCGGCTGTGGCTTCTATCACAACAAGCTCTTTTTCATTCATGGAGTTTAGAAGCACATCAATGTGCTTTCTGCAAGAGCTTGACCTTGCCCCTCCGTCCGCATGAATAAACTGGTCAACTGAGACATCAAACATGGTAATGAGTTTAACAAAAAGGTCGAAGCTGGGATATTGCCCTTTGTTCTCAATATTCATAATGGTACGGGAGTCACGGTCTACTAATTCCGCAACATAGGCTTGTGTCCAGCCCTTTTCTTCTCTGGCTCTTTTGAGAGCCGCCCCGAGGCCGTGAAAGTCAAACCTTCTTTCATCTTGGTTCATTCTCATATCACCCTATATCATTCTACATTTCGTGTTAGATTATGAGAATGTAATAAAATTTTACATTAAGTAGTATTTTATTTCGCATCCGTGTAGGCTCTAACTTGTATTATTCGAGGTAGAGAACTATAATATATCCTGTGGAGGTGCGAAATGGACTATATGACATTGAAAGAGGCCGCCGAAAAGTGGGGCGTGACACCTCGTAGGGTAAATTATTATTGCGCTGGAGGGCGTATCCCCGGCGCTGTAAAAATGGCTGGTGTTTGGCTGATCCCTAAAACTGCGGAGAAGCCGATTGATGGGCGGACAAGACAAGGGAAGGAGTTGCGCCATGAATAAAATTTTGATTATAGATGATGACAGAGAACTGTGTGCTTTGATTAAACGCAGCGTACAATCGGAACATATTGAAGCTGATTTTTGTAATACCGGAAAAGAGGGCTTGCAGAAATTAAAAGAGCAGGAGTATCAGCTTGTGGTGCTGGATGTGATGATGCCCGGTATGGATGGCTTTGAAACGCTGGAAGAAATCCGCAAAGAGAACAGCCTGCCGATTTTGATGTTTACATCCAAAAATGACAGCATTTCTAAAGTGCGGGGCTTACGGGCCGGGGCGGACGATTATCTGACAAAACCGTTTGATATGGACGAACTGATTGCCCGTATTGCGTCCCTCATTCGCCGCTACACCCGCTTTAATCATCAAGCCGGAGCTGTGCAAAAACTGGATTTTGATGGATTGCAAATTGACCTTGAAAATCGTTCTGTTACGACGGAAAATGGCACTTTTGAACTTCCACCAAAGGAATTTGATCTGCTCCTGTACTGTGCAAAGCATCAAGGAAAAATTTTGGCAAAACAGCAGATTTATGAGGAAGTTTGGGGCGAAGAATATTTCTATGATGACAGTAACATTATGGCGATTATCAGCCGGCTTCGTAAAAAATTAGAAGTCAATCCTTCAAGCCCAAAGTATATCCAAACGGTCAAAGGGATTGGCTACCGCTTTAACAAGGAGGTGTAGCCAGTATGGAAATCATCGTTTTCTTGTCCATTGTGATTGCTGTTGTGGCTGTGCTGACTTCCATCATTCTCATTCGGCGCGTAAAAAAGCAAATCGCAGAAATGACCGATTCACTGGTTGATGTGAAAAACGGAAATGGCAACCGGCGTATTTTGTCTGCAACAAATGAACTGACAGCGCCTCTTGCCTATGAAATCAATGAGATCGTTGTGTCCTATGAAAGCAGACTTTCGATTGTACGGCAGACAGAAGAAACCAACCGCCAGCTTATGACGAGCCTTTCCCATGATGTTCGGACGCCCCTTACAACTCTGATTGGGTATCTTGACGCCGCACATAAAGGACTGGTCACAGGAAAAGACCGGGATGATTATATTGAAACCGCCCGCCGGAAAGCCCATGATTTGAAAGAGTATATTGATGTGCTCTTTGACTGGTTCAAGTTAAATTCCGACGAGTTTGCTTTGGAGATCCAGAGCATTGAGGCCGCAGAACTGACAAGAAATATTCTGATCGACTGGATACCGATTTTTGAGGATAAACAGGTTGATTATGACATTGATATTCCGGAACAGCCTGTCCGGGTAAGATTGGATATGGACAGCTATATGAGGATCATCAATAACCTTATTCAAAATGTAATCGCTCATAGCCATGCGGACAAAATTAAAATTTCTCTATCGAAGAAGGAAAACAGCATGGAGCTGCTGCTGGCGGATAATGGAGTGGGAATTGAGAAAGAAGATTTGAAACACATATTTGAACGGCTTTATAAGTGTGATAAAGGACGCTCTGAAAAAGGCAGCGGACTTGGTCTTTCTATTGTCCATCAGCTTGTAGAAAAGATGGGTGGAAGCATAACAGTTGAAAGTTTTCCGGGAAAGGGAACTGAATTTATGTTGCGTTTTCCTTTGGAGATTTAAGCGGGTTCCCGTCCTTACGGCGGGAACTCTTGTTATTTTAGCCGAATTTCAAATTGCAAGGTTAATGCAAGGTTGCGGCAAGGTTAATGCAAGGTTGGCGTGATAGAATACCTTACAGAACAGGAGGTTTTGAATATGGATACAAATTACATCATTGAAACAAAAAATCTGACGAAGCAATACGGCTCACAAAAGAGTGTGGCTGACTTAAATATCCATGTGAAGCGTGGGAGAATTTATGGTCTGCTAGGCAGAAATGGAGCCGGAAAAACCACGACCATGAAAATGTTGTTGGGCTTAACGAAGCCGACTTCCGGGGAGGTCAAAATCTGGGGAAATCCCTTGCAGGGGAATGAAAAGAAATTGTTGCCCCGTATTGGCAGTCTGATTGAGTCCCCCGGCTTTTATCCAAATCTGACCGGCACAGAGAACCTGCGTATCTTTGCTACCCTGCGGGGCGTACCAAACAATCATGCTATCAAAGATGCTCTGGATCTGGTAGGACTGCCTTACAAAGATAAAAAGCTCTTTTCACAGTATTCTCTTGGTATGAAGCAGCGGCTTGCCATCGCCCTTGCTGTTATGCACGATCCGGAACTTTTGATTTTGGATGAGCCGATCAACGGTCTCGATCCCATCGGTATTGCAGAAGTACGATCCTTTATTCGGGAGCTTTGCGACGCAAGAGGAAAAACCATTTTGATTTCCAGTCACATTCTTTCGGAGATTTCCTTGCTGGCTGACGATATTGGAATTATCGACCACGGCGCATTGCTGGAAGAAGAAAGCCTTGCTGAGCTGGAGCAAAAAAGCAGTAAGCATATCCGGTTTACGCTCTCTGATACTGCACAGGCGGCAAGAATTTTGGAACGCAATTTCCATGAAAACCATTTTTCCATACAGGACGACCACAATCTGCGCCTGCACAACCTTGATCTGCCTGTGGGGAAAATTGTAACTGCCTTTGTAGAAAACGGATTGGAGGTCTCGGAGGCGCATACTTGTGAAGAAAGTCTTGAAGATTACTTCAAGCGTGTGACAGGGGGCGAAGGAATTGCTTAAACTAATCAAATGCGAATTTTTGAAATTGAAACGGAAGAAATTTATTCCGCTGATTATTCTGGCTGCTTTCCTGTTTCCAATCCCGCTGACTTATCTGATGACAACGCCCTCTATGATGGAGCGATATACGGATCAGGCAGATGCTTTCGACGGACTTTTTAATATGGTGTTGGGATATGGTATCCAGTTTTTACTGCCCTGCATTATCGGTGTGATTGCCGCTATCCTGTTTTTTATGGAACGCGACAATGACACATTCAAAAATCTGCGTACAATTCCCGTAACCAGCACGCAAATGGTGCTTGCAAAAATTATTGTCCTGTTTCTCTTTGGAATTGTTTTTTGTGTGGCTTCTACCATTGCAACAATTCTTTGCGGATTTGGAACATTAGAAGTTTATGGAATAGGCTATAAATTGTTTTTAGCGGTTGAAACAGGAATTTTCATTACGGCAGGAACACTCCCGTTGATTGTCCTTGTTGTCTTTTTTAGTAAGACCTATGTTTTTTCCATTTTACTGTGTGTCTTTTACAGTGTTCTGAACATGAGTGCTACGGCATTGTTTGACACACTGCCTAAAACTATGTTATGGCTTCTGCCCACGCCACTGACTACATTTTGGAGTGCAGGAGATATGGCGGCTCATGGAATAAAAATGGACTTGGAGCAAATGACAGGGCTAATTCCTTCAACATTTCAAGTTGTATTCATTCTTGGGATCATGGCATTAGTTTCGTTCTTACTGATTGACAGATTATATAAGCAGAGGGGGGAATAAACATGGTTCGCATTGTAAAAACAGAATTTTATAAATTGAAAAGGTATCATATCCTTTGGGCGGGCGTTGCGCTCATGCTCCTATCCGTCCTGCTGACCTTGTTTACCTCTATGGCGAATGATGGTTCCGTTTGGGATTTCGCCTATCTTACAGAACAGGTCATCAAAAACAATATGTCCATGATTTTTCCGATGTGTATCAGCCTAATTGCTGGATATATGATTTCTCGTGAGCAGACGGATGACACATTGAAAAATATTCTGACTGTGCCGATCTCTTTTAAGAAACTGTTGACCGGAAAATTGATTGTGTGCGGCGTATTGTCTATTATTTTCGGGCTGATATGCAGTCTGTTTACAATCATAGCAGAAATGATTGTGGGATTTCCCGGCTTTGAGATCTCCTTAGCGCTAAAAGCAGTCTTGCAGATTACCACGGTTAATTTCTTTTTATATCTTGCGGTTCTGCCGATTATCGCTCTTACTTGTCGGAGGGCAGGCAGCTTTTTAGTCGGTGTAATCATTGCTTTTGTCTATGGATATGGAGGGATGTTTGCCGCAGGAAATATGACATTAGCAAACCTTTATCCGATTACCGCAAGTCTCGGAATGGTAGGTTACCGCAGCTATGATACCGCAGTCAACTGGAATATCGGAACCTGTTCTTGCAGTCTTGTGCTTGCTGTCGTTATTTCTGCCATCTTGATTTTGTGCATGAAAGAGCGAGAAGCAACCCAAACAAAGAAAAAGGCCAAAAAGGTAGCACCAAAGAAAGGCTGGTGATGATTTTATGAAGAAAATAGTTTTAGCATTGGCATTTGTCCTTTTGGGAAGTTTTATGATTTCTGGCTGTTCAAAAGATGAAATTCTCGATCATTATAATAATATCGTTCAGTCAGCTGGAGCCATAGAGCTTACAGGAAAGTTATCTTTGGAAGGAACAAAAGAAAAAGGGATCGATAATTATACGGGAACTTATACGGCTGATTATGAGAATTTTTCAGATACAGAGTATTTGTTCGGAGGAACTTCCATAAAGAGAGAAGCCGGTAAGGAGCTGTCTATTGACTGCACTTTGGAGGTTACGGAAGGTACTGCAAAAGTATTTTGGATTTCTG